>Ga0114997_10005176_pt1 | contig 9992 bp, 10 predicted proteins | sample ArcticOcean_MG_C_2_FD_87045 | JGI IMG/M metagenome (GOLD analysis project Ga0114997, IMG submission 87045) | Marine microbial communities from western Arctic Ocean - ArcticOcean_MG_CB4_136 | ecosystem: Environmental > Aquatic > Marine > Oceanic | place: Arctic Ocean: Canada Basin | collected... | reverse complement strand
GCAAAAGCAAAAATTAGGAACTTATTTACTAATGGTGCAATGTCATGCATTTTAACTAATGAGTTTGATGGTAAGGACAGACACTTCCATAAGTTTGTTCAGGAAGTTTTTGATTCTTCATTTAATTATGGCGTAGGAATGAAATTTTCTAAAAAGATGTTTAAGCTTTTTAAAAAAGATTTTAAAAATCCCACAGATATTACATTTCAAAAAGGCGTAATGTGGGCCTCATCTCATTATTATGAGTATCTCTAAATTTCGTTCTATTTTATATAAAACTGCTAAGTACCTTGGAGATTACTCAAGCATTAAAAATAAGAGAGTTGGGAAGAGGGTGGTAACTAGAATTGCAGGAAAGGCTATTGGCAGAACTATATTTAGACACATTAGTAAAAAATGATATTACGATTCTCTCATCACTGCGTTATAGCTCTCCTTGCAAGCTCAAGCTTGGTAATTTCTGCCCATGGAGGAAATACTAATGCTAATAATTGCCATCAAAACAATAAATTTAATGAGCTCCACTGCCACAACTCTGATTTGCAGCCTCCAGTCAAACAATCTAAATCAATGATTTGTCATGAGTTAGGAAGCCCCTATTACTCAAGAACTAAGAATTTTCGACCATTTGATACCCTTAATGACTGCATTGAGAGCAATGGAAAGTTACCAAAAAACTAGACTTTTTTATCTATCTAGGGAAATATAAGATATGTCAGGAATTCAGTTTCACTTTAAACCATTTAATGATTCCATCATGGATAAGCTCGATATCGATTCTCGAGCCAAAGATGATGCTGGTTTTGAGATTCCTACACAGACATCCCTGAAACTCTCTCCTGCAGAAGTGGCCATAACAAGGGAGATTGAGTCATTTTATAGCGCAAATCTTCAGACAACAAATAGGGCTGGTCTTGAGGATAAACTTCAATCAAATGAATCTCTTAGAAAGGCAGATGGACATAGCGGCCAAATAAGTAGCTTAGAAATAGACCTAAACGCCCTCTATTTAAAGAACAAGGCTATTCTCACTGATCTTTATAGCAAATATAAAAAAGATAGTAATTTTTTAAGCTTTTTTCAGAAAGAAAATAAGCTCTATGAACCTGCGACTCTTAAATCCTCGTCATCTAAAACCATAGCTATTATTATAGTTACAGCAATGTTTCTTTTTGAATCTAGTGTTAATACTGGATTTTTAACTGGCTCAATTTCAGGTGGAATCTTAGGCGCTCTTTCTTTGGCTGGTGTTGTATCCTTTATAAATATAGTTGCATCGTTTTTGCTTGGTAGATTTGTTATCCCAAACTTACTGCACGTTAAGAAATCTAGAGTTAATTTTAGCCGCTTGGTATTATTATTTTATACTCCATTGGTTATTTATATTAACTGTGCTCTTGGGGTATTCAGGAGCCTATCACAAGCTGCAACTGAAACATTTAATAGTGAAAAACTCGCTGAAGCTGCATTGCAGGCAGCCTGGCCATTTAACGATTTCGGTACTAACTCAGTGGAATCAAATGCTCTGATTATTATTGGTCTGTTGTTTGCAGTTATTGCCATTCTTGATGGATTTTATTTTGATGAGCCTTATCCAAGTTACGGCAATGTTACCAAGAAAGCTAACGAGAGCGAGGCAATATTTAATGCAGCAAAAGAGAAGACATTTGATTTGTTGTATGCAAAGCAAAAAGCTGGGAATGACCAACTGACCGACTATAAAGATAAAAGAGCAAAAGCAAATTTAGACTGGGCCTTTACAATTGATTCTGTTCAAGCTGGATTTTCAGCCTACCCATCGTGGGTTAACTCTCTTCGAAAAAAAGGAAATAGTTTTTTGAATTCTTACAGAGCAGAAAATAAAAGATATCGAAATACTCCAGAGCCTGCTTATTTTGCAGATGAATTTGAGTTTGACTTTGTGGACGATCCAAATATCCAGTTTAGAAGTCTAGTATCCGCGAATATAGAAGATTCAGAGAAAGAAAAAAACTTTAATACAGCGGATAACATTATTACCTCAGAATATAACGACGCTATTAAAAAAGTGAATGAAATTTATTCTGAAATTAATGCAAATTTTGATCGATTTTTACAGGAGCTTTCCCGATGAAATATTTACATCTATATGCATTCTTCTTTTTAGCATTTTCGGCTCTAGTTTTTGCTGAGACTCCTGCCGATGATAGGGTTGCTTACACCAGAGATCAAATTGCAACAATGGATGATGGGGATCTTTGTCCACTAGCAGCGAATACTAAATATCATCATCACTTTGTTTTGATTGATGCTACTGCTCCACTAGACAGTGATCAAATTAAACTTGTTGAGCGGTTAGTATTGTCAGCAGAATATCTAGATCAAATGAAGCCATGGGACAAATTAACTATTATGAGATTGTGGGATGTTCGACCTTCTGAGAATAAACCTTTATTTTCTAAATGCAGACCTAGAAGTGGTAATCCCAAAAGTCCATATAAGATAGATCAATATAATAAATGGACTGAGGCACAGTCTGATTTAACTTTAGTATATAAAAATCTATTTCTGGGTGGTGTGCAAGGAGCTTTGTCAGAAATCTACTCTCCCAAAATTATTAATTCATCCCCAAATCAAAGCAGCGGCAGCCCAATTATGGGGCAACTGAAAGAGATATCTCGACTTCCCGATCTAGATTTTACTAATTCCTCTGGTTATGAATCCAGAACCTTAACAATTGTTTCGGATCTAGCACAAAATACTGACAAGCTTCCTTTTTACGAATTGTGCCCAGGTTCAAAAAAATGCCCTAGTTGGGAAAAATTTAAAAAGAATAAGAAATATAGGATGTGGGCTAAAAAAAGTATTCCAAATTTTGGTACAAATTTTAAAGTTAAAATGATTTATCTAAATTCAAATTGGGATGTAAACATAGATAAAGAAATTCTCGAGTTTTGGTTTGATTATTTTGAAGATGCAGGTGTTGAGGACATAGACTTTGATATAGAGACTGAGTCGTCTAATGCAAATGCAAATGCAAATCTCAAGCCCTAGTTTATTAAGAGCTCTAACTTTTATTTAGCGCACTTATATTTCTATTTTTCTGAAACATCTGTAATTACGGTTGGTTATAAAAAATGAAAAATATTTACATCATACTCTTTTCCTTTTCTCTCCTTGGTTGCTCTCAACAAGAGTCCAATACTTGGATTTGTGATGACAAAACCATTACTCAAGATGAGCAGCAATCTTGGGCAGATAGAGTTACCTTAATGAGATTTATTTTTGATTTTACTGGTAATAAAGCTTATTTTGATTTGGTGTCATATCCAAGATTGATGGACTACGTTTCCATTAATGATTGGTATAAAGTCAATGATTTTTTTCTTGACTCTAGCGAGACATCTATTCATCAGTGGCTTAATGGTGGAGACATAGACATACAAGTTGAGTCGGAAAATGAAACTGTTATTAGGTTTGAGATGATGAATGTGAAATCAAATAGCTGGGATGCTTTTAAATTAGTTAAGCAGCAAGAGAACAATCAGTTAGCTCAATGGGATGATTCTATGTCTAACTATAATTGTATTAAAAAAAATACCTAACATTAAAAACTCCTTCCTGATATTGATGGTTTTTGGAAGCTTTCGAGCTTTAAACTCATTTAATGAATGAAATTTTAGGTTTTTATATCGTAATCACAATAGTGGTTTGCATTGCCTGGATTTAGAAAAATCAAAAAGAAATATTGTTGAACTTTTATGCATAGTTTAGGATAGTTATATGTCTAATGAATTTACCCCACTCTTAACTCGTGTAGGAATTTTTGCAGTTCTAATAGCAATCTTTTTTTGGTTGTACCAAGATCCTCAAAGAGATGAAACTGGTGCTATTGTCCAAGCAGGAAATATAGATCCTTTAGAGCTTTTTGCAGGTGACTGTTACAAAGAAGATTTTGTGGTCCTGGAGGGCAATGAGACTGTGGAGCAATATTCGGTTGAAGCGCTTCCTTGCTCGAACCCTCATAACAATGAGATATTTGCAGCTTTTCAAAGTTTAACTTCATATGAACCTGATCAGGATATCTTTTCGGAGATGTCTGAGGTGTGCTATGAAGAATTGTCAGATTATATTGGGTTTTCAGAAAATGTTTCTAATGACGACCTGGAAAAATATGATGCTGAATACACATTTAACATAACTTTTACATATGATACTCGAGCAGGAAAAAATGAGGAGCCTGATCCTCGAAAACCTTTCTCGTGCGTAATTAATAACAAAGAAAATTTAACTAACTTCTCCGTCAAGGATTACTTAGCGCTTTAAACCTCTCTTAGAAAAATTAGATATTTTGGAGTATTTCCTTAAAGAAATTTTCTTGGTTCGTTTCTTTTTCAATTTCCAGTAGCAGCATATTCAATTCCTTTTTTGCTGTGTTTGGAGCAATGTTTCTATAGCTACTAATTGATTCAAGAAGCTTTTGTTGAACAGAGGCAATAGCATCATCTTTGCCCATGCTCTGAACCATTTTAATAAGTTTGTCTTTCATATCCTCACCAAACTTTTTGGCCATATTAGCTTGATTATCTTTGGACAATGCTCCGCCTTTGACATAAGCAAATGCATAACCCCAAAACGAAAGCATTTTTCTTGAATAATCCATGTCTCGTCTAAGATCTTTATCTATATATACATTTAAATCATTTTGAATCAGCTTATCAATTTCTTGTAGGTTGGTTCCGCTAGTACCCGTTGCATGCTGTAAAAATGGATCGCTTAGAGAGAATCTCAGCAATGCCTTCACCCTAAGAATGAAAGAAGGGTGGCTTGAAAATTGTCCTGATTCTTCATTCTTGGCAACATCTGAATCTAATTGTTTTAAAAATCCCTGCATATTAAAAGATATATAGCTCTCGCTTAAACCAGACAATGACTTTGTAATAGCTTTGGTTGCGATATCTATATCTTTGCATGCTAAAAGCCCAACTCTATCAACAGAGATTTCTTGAGCACGTTTTTTTATATATCCCTCTTGGGACTCATTAATATGCTGCTCTTCAATGTTGTGACTTAATAAAAAATGACCAAGCTCATGCCCCATAATAAATTTGATTTCATCAAAATTTAATAAATTAATCACAGCTGAAGTGAGGGTAATAATGCAGCTATCTTTGCTGAAGCTCATGCAGCCAGCTTGAATCTCTGGAGAGGAAGTCACATAAGCATTAACTTTTTCAATATCTAAATATAGGTTTTCACAGGTGCTCTCTAAGCACTTGTAGAGTTCGGGAGTTATTTCAGGTGAAATTTTTAATGAGTTTAACGCTAAGCCTGCTTCAAAATTATTGATTAGGGCTGGATCAACAGTTTGAGTCTTTAATTTGGCATCATCCAAATACCTCACCGTTGAAGCAAGCTCAAAAGCATCCATGTTAAGAGTATTTTTTTCTTGCTTCGGCAATTAAATCCAGCATTTTTTGAGCATTTTCTCTTTCAATACCCTCAGATAATGAGTTTAATCTGCCATTCCATTTTCCATACTGAGACAAAATATGCTTATTAATTTTTTCTTTATCCCATTCAGGATCAATATCTAGTTTTTCTTCTAGACCAGAATTAGATGATGAAGTTGGATCAAGTTTAATTAATCTTTGATCTTTCATTTTTGAAATCTCATCATAATCAATGCCAACAAGTTTGGAGATTTGCTCTATTTGTTTGAGCTCCTCTTTATCAGCTTCACCATCTGCAGCCATCACATCTAAACATAGCTCAATTAAATCAAATTTATCAGCAACAGAACCAATATCTTTAATATCAGCACATACTTTTTCTATGTTAATCGATGAGCCTTTAACTTCGTTATAAGCTTCTTCAAGGGCGTTATTGAGAGTTTCTTTAATTTCATCTCTTTGCGATTCACCAGCTGAATCTACTATCCCTTTAACCCATTTTTTAATTTCAGTTCCCTCTGATTTATCAAGGCTCCCATCAGCCATTGCAATAGAGATCGCAAGTTTTATTGAGGCAACTTGAACCTCTAATCTCTCCTCATCAACTTCTAAGTATCCAGCATTAATTAAATTAAAATTGAAGTCATGAGTGAAAACGTTTATCCCTCCACTATGAGACGAGTCTTCTGGCAAATAGCCTCTTTCAAATTGTGGCTTGAGATGCTCGTACCAAAGAAAACATTGAAGCTCTAGTGTTCTAGTTCCTTTATGAGGACCAACTAAACTTTCAGGAATCAGCGCTGACACTCTCGCCCAATCTGGCCAGTATTTGTCCTGCATGTTACCTATAGAAACCGCGTGTTCGAATACACGTGAATCTTCCTCTGATGTTACTTCAAATGTAGAAACAATCGGCAGGCCAGTTGTTTTGTCAAACAATTTAAATATCAGCATTGCTGGGTGCTCAAGAGCTACATTTGGATTACCTTTTGAAAACACACCAAATGTTTCATAAATTGAGTCCTCATCTTTTGGCAATTTCTCTACTTTAAACTGCAGTTTATTTGAATAATGATCAGCGAATGATCCACCTTCCATAAGTGTTTTTGCGCCAGCTCCAACTGCCTTAGCTCCTGCGCCCATAATGCTAGCTGCTATAGACCAACCAAAGGCAATGAGGATGAAGAAAAATATAGCTTCCATAAAAGAAATTACTCCACTTTAAATTGATTAATGTCTAAATCATCTATTGTTTGTTTAGATGCATCTATTGATAGGTCAATATCTTTTGAATTACCAGAGCCTACATCTAAGAATGATGCTCTCATTTTTCCATCTTCTGTGTAAGAGTAGGTCACTTTAATTTCTTGACCAGCGGGTCTTCCGCCCTGAATTTCTAAGTTGCCTTCCCAAATTATTGATACAAATTCAGGGTCAGTTTCATCAATAGAGCTTTGAGTAACGGTGCAGTTTACATTGGTTTGGTTATCACTCAACGTATAATATGGTTCTGTTATAGAGCAAGGTATTTTTTCATCTTTAGAGATGATGATTGAATTGGTTTTTACAAGCTGCCCAGTATTTCCTTCTGCCATCGTAATGGTTCCAAAGAAGTGAGGAGCAGCCTCACTCATAGAAAGCTTTGAGATTGCTTGCTTTTGAAGTGGATTTAAATTTTTTGCATCTGATTTGTATGCAGCATAAATTGCAGCACCCAATGCAACAGATTCATCAGGGTTGCCAAATAGTTTTGATTCTTTGTTAAAGATCTTTTTAATGCTTTCTTGCACAGCTGGAATCCTTGTAGAACCACCAACAAGAATCACATCGGTTATATCTGCAGGTTTAATATCTAATCTAGAAAGTGCCGTTTCAACAGCAAGTTCTGTCTGCAATACAAGGTTAGATATGCCAGTGTTAAATTCATCTCTCGTTATAGGGATTACTTCTCCCGAAATCCTAGCACTTGCCTTATCTCTAGTTGTAAGCCTTTTCTTTAAATCTTCAGCATGATTTGAGTTAAATTCAAGCAAATTAATTTCTTTGCCAGTTTGCTCTTTATATTTTTTGCTAATAATATTAGTGAGTTCCGTGTCAAAATCTTTACCACCTAATTTTGAAACTCCCTCAGAGGTAAGAATCTCAACATCTTGGCCAGAAATTTTAGCCACCGTGCAGTCAAAGGTTCCTCCACCAAGATCATATATTACAAAAGTTCCAGATAATTCTTTGCCTGACTGAAAGGCATAGGCTAGTGCAGCTGCAGTTGGTTCGTTAATAATAAAATCAACTTTTAATCCCGCCATTTCTGCAGCGGCTTGAGTTGCTTCTCTAGCTTCATTTGCAAAATTAGCTGGAACAGTAACAACTGCAGAGTCAATTGGGCCGTATGCTTTCTCTGCATCTTCTTTTAATTTTTTAAGAATCAAAGCGCTAATCGATGTGGGCGTATGAGTAGTTCCAAAAAACTCATATTCTGTTGTGCTACTGCCCATTGATCTTTTCACTTCATGTGCAATATTTTCATCAGCATAGCCAATCTGAGCTTTGGCAGAGTCCCCAACAAGAAATGAGGATTCCGAAGTAAATTCAACGACTGACGGCGTTACATTTTCTCCCTCAGCATTATCAATAATTTCTGGTCGCCCAGTATCATCAAGCTTTGCAATAGCACTAAAAGTTGTACCTAAATCAATTCCTACGATGTTACCCATCCTTCACCTCTTTCTTATAAACAGTTATTTTGGCTTTTCTAATTACATTTCGTCCATTCGAGTGGACAAATGCATACCCAGGTTTAGTTGTAGCTTTAATTTTTTCATGTAATTCAGCATCTTCCACCGCCTCACTGGATTCGATTTCAAACTCATCAGGAGCAAGTTCTCGAATGGAAATACCTGCATCAAGAATAAATTCCTCAACATCTAATTCTTCTAGGTTGCTTTCAATATATCTCTCAATTTTTAATATGTATTCTCTTGTTTCTTCAGGCGGCTGCTCATTTAAAATATCTGAAACCAGGCCATTAATCTCCAAGAGAGCAGAGATAGAATGTTTCTTAATAGAGAAGTCATATCCTTCTTTTAACCTATCAATCTCATCTTGTTGAGAATCAATTGTTGAATTGAATTTAGCAATAGAGTCTATTGTTTTCATGGAAAGAGATTCATTCTCTTTTTGCACTTGTATAGATAGGGAACTAAATTCCTGTAATTGGTTATGTAAGGCTTTCCAGGCAGCTTCTAGTTTTTCTAATACATCAATATGAGCATCTGGGAAAACTATCCATTCATTTTTACCATGCCGTTTTCTCCACCTAACCTCTTTCAGCAAAAGTATTGTTGCTGTTAGCAGACAAATTAGTGTTAAAAAAAATGTAACAGCAACAATTAAAGACCAATCATTTAAATCGTTACTTTTATTGCCTAATAATTCTTCTTGAATTTCTTTGACCATTTCTGGAGTTTTTTCAGGTAAGGACTTTTCTGCTGCTTCTTCTGCTAGAGCCTCTTCTATTGGGGCCTCATTGAGAGTCGCTTCTACTGCTTCTGCTGGTAAGACCGTCTCAACTAACAGTTGTGTTATTAGAGGTTCCTCTGTTGATATTTCTGGAGATGGGCTTGAAGTTTTAGAGGATAATTCCTCGGTCATTATCTCAGATCTATCTGATGAGAGATGAGCAAATGTAAAAAATATTATTGTTGCAATCGTAAGCGCTAATAATATGTAGGCTAACCTTTTTATCATTATTTAAGTGGTTGGTATTTATTCTGCTGCAGAATATAATCCATACCCTATGGCCATTGCGATCCAGTGTGTAAATGGATAAATAGTTTCAGATAAAGTGATGCCAATAACTCCATACAAATCAGTTCCCCCCCAGCTAAGACCTAAATCTGCGAACCCCCAAACTACCAACAAAATTCCCGCTATTTTCATAATGATTTTTTATATTATATTCATACATTATATTTATAACTAATTTATATATTTATATCAAATTTTTATAATGCTAGGATTAAGTATGCCGGTGGCAATTAAATATAAATGCTTGGTTCTTACTGCGAATAATTTTCTAACCACCATTTGCAGAGTTTAATATCTGACATTATAAATAAATTAAAAGTTTCATCGCTGGTATTGTTTGACTTGTCCATTTCTTGTTGATAAAAATTTGTCATTGGTAAGATTAACTTTCTCACGTTAGCAACGAAGTCTCTTTCATTTTCAGGATTCAAATTGTTGTAGAGATTTTCTCCCCAGTGTTTTAGGGTTTGTTGAGCTTTGCCGAGCTTTACTCTGAGTGGCTCAGCAACATCATCTGGAGAATTAGTAATCATTGACCACATAAGACCGGTCAAACCCATGCATCGATAGGTTACATACAAGGATTCGCTTGGTCCTGTCTTCCAATCAAGTTGAGCCATATAAACCTCCAATGGAATCTCATTGTTCTCATTGGCAAATACTATGGGTGAAAGCAAAAACAGGGCGATAAATTTTTTCAAATCTTAACCTGCTTATTAGAAGCTCTTAGCATGTGACCTGAGTTGCAGATTT
>Ga0114997_10005175_pt1 | contig 9994 bp, 9 predicted proteins | sample ArcticOcean_MG_C_2_FD_87045 | JGI IMG/M metagenome (GOLD analysis project Ga0114997, IMG submission 87045) | Marine microbial communities from western Arctic Ocean - ArcticOcean_MG_CB4_136 | ecosystem: Environmental > Aquatic > Marine > Oceanic | place: Arctic Ocean: Canada Basin | collected... | reverse complement strand
TATAGAGCCGTGGTAGACCACCACGTTGATAGGCTGGATGTGGAAGCGCAGTAATGCGTGTAGCTGACCAGTACTAATAGCTCAATTGGCTTGATTTATGCACTGAAAAAAATTTTTAAGAATAATATTTATTGATATTAAATTTAGATACAAAATAAACTTTGAAGTATTAGTAGATAGATTATTTCACTTATTTCTTTAATATAATTATATACATTTAATTTCCACCAAAAAAGCTGTAGATTTTATTAAGCTAATGAAAAAAAAAATTAACAGTAGAAAAGGTATTCTTTTTTGGGTGACAGGTCTTTCAGGTTCAGGAAAAACTGTATTAGCAAAAAAAATTAAAAATAGAATTTCTAAAATTTATGGACCAACTTTAATAATTAGTGGTGACGATATAAGAAATATCTTTAAACTAAAGGGTTATTCATACAAAGATAGACTTCTAACAGTAAAAAAATATTGTAAGCTTTCTAAGCTTTTTACCTCACAAAAAATAAATGTTATTTTTGCTGTAATTGGATTGATGGACGAAATAAGGCTGTGGAATAAAAAGAATATTGAAAATTATATAGAGATTTATGTTAAATCTGACATTACTACGATAATCAAAGAACGCAGAAAAAGAGTATATAAAATATCAAAAAAAAATATTGTAGGCATTGATATTAAGCCTGAATTTCCAAAAAAACCCGACATAGTAATTAAAAATTACTTTAAAAGTGATTTAAATAAACTTTCATCAGAGCTTTTAGATAAAATACAAAAGTTAATTAATTAAAGAATTTTTGTCTAATTTTTTGGATATTTTTTTATCCATTATATAGCTTGGTATTATATCATTATTAAGAAGCATTCTTCTAACCTCTGAACCACTTATTTTAATTATATATTTATTAGAACACTTTTTATTTTTGCAAATATTTTTAATTTTTTTACAATTAACACAATAATAGGGCTCGCTCTCAGCAACTATTTTGATGCCCATTTTTTTTTGATTGTTTAAACAATATTTTTGAGACTCATAAATTTTAAATAAGTTTTTATATCCTCCATGATCTCGTCCTACCCAGAAATGACTACATCCATAATTTTTTCTTACTATAGCGTGCAAGGCGGCCTCTTTCGGACCAGCATATCTTGGATACGAAAAGAAAGGAATAACATAAACAGGACCTTTATTTAAACTTTTTATAGCCAATCTATTGAGTTTAATGATTACTTCATCTTTATATTCCCCAGATTTATACTGACCAATCAAAGGTTGAATCAACAAGCTGTTAAAATTTTTTATTAAATAGTTATGTATCCATTGGTGGGCAGAATGCGGTACATTTCTTGTATGAAAACTGGAGAGAGAAGAGTTTTTTTTAGTCAATATTTTTTTTTTAAATTTTTCAGGAGAGATAAAAAATTTATGTTTTAAATTTTTCCAAATAATTTTGCGAAAATTAAAAGATAAAAAAATATAATTTTCATTCTCAAATTTATTATAAAAAGGATTTAGCTTAAAATTTTTTCCATAAACCATTTTTCCAAAATATTTTTTATTAATCTTAAAAAAATTAATTTTTTCTATATACGCTATCTCTTTTTTTTTAAAATATAATTTTATTTTCGATTTTTCTTTTATTGTGATATATTTTTTTTTACTTATTCCAAAAAAAATAGGATAAGAAAAAAACTTTCCATTAATTTTTTGAAATTTAACTATTTGTTCAAATTTATTTTTATCAACAAAATTATCCAAAGGGTAAAAAACTTTATTAAGTAAATTTAATAAATCTGAAAATTGATTTTGGCTAAGGTTAATTCTGTCCATTTTTCAATTGTATTTAATATTAATTTATCTTATATAATCTAATCTAAAATATTCAAATGCAATTTGACCTAGTATTAATCGGATTTGGGGTAATCACCACCGAAACTTTAGCCAAACTTTCAATTAAAAAAAAAAGTAAAAAAAAATATAAAATTGCTATAATTGAAAGAGATATAAAAAATTTTCCGGGCGGAGTCGCGTATAGCTTGGATAAATCAAAATTTGGTTTTTTCAATAATCCTTTAAGATTATCTACTGATGATTTTAAAAAATGGTTTATTGATATGGATAATAGACTAAAATTTATAAGGTTTATTAATAAAAATCCAAGATATGAACTTACTAAATGGTATTTAAAAAATCAAAAAAATTTGATAAGCAATAATAATAAGGATTTATCTGAATTATATTTACCACGTCTAATTTATTCTTTTTTTTTAGAAGATAAAATAAAAAGCTTCTTACATGGTAAAATTTATCCAAATATAGACTTGCATATATTTAAAGCTGAAGCGGTGAGTATTATAAAAAAAAAAGATTATGCTATAATATTAAAGAATAATCTTATCAAATATAAAATAAATAAGAAATTTGAAAAACTCTCTTTAGTAAAAGAAAAAATTATCAAAATAAAAAAAATTAAAACTCAAAAAATTACCATTGGAATTGGTGTTTTGCCCCCTGAAGAAATAGCAACAAAGAGCACTGGTAAAAATAAAAACTATATTTGGGACTTCTATAGTGAAGGTGGAACACAAAATTTAATAAAAAAAATCTATTCATTAAAAAAATCTTTGTTAAGTATTGTTTTTATTGGCAATAAAGCTGGTCTGTTAGAAACATGCCAAAAGTTAGAGCAAATAATTAAAACTAAGAAAATTAATATAAAGATTATTAGTATCTCAAAAAGCTCTGTTTTTTTACAAAAAGCTAATTTATCAAAAAATTATAAAAATTTTAATTTAAAATATTTGAATTTGAAATATTTGAATAAGATTTCGAAAGCTGAGGATATTAAATTTTTATTAATTAAAGAATTTGATTATTGTTTAAAAAAAAAATTAAATAAATATGATGCATGGACTAAAATTTTAAAAGAAAATATATTAGGTAAATTTTATAATAAATTAAATCATGAGCAAAAGAAAAAATATAATTCTTTTATTTTTCCAGATATCAGAAATTTGACACGATTTACTTATCCAGATACAGTTATTTCGAAAGAAAATATTCAAAAAAGTAAAAATTTAAGTTTTTTAAAAGATAAAGTCATATTTATGTTATCTAAAAATAAAAAAATATTAATAACAACCTTAAAAAATAAAAAACTTTATGCAGATATAGTTATAAATGTATCTGGACCTTTAAAGATAACCAAAAGTTCTACAAAATTTAAGCTAATAAATTCATTGAAGGAGATAAGTCATAACTACAATGACAGGGGATTTTTTTCAAAAAATGATTTTTCCATTTCAAATAATATTTATGCACCTGGCACACTTTCAAACAATTTTAATCCATCAAGACTTACTATCATTAAAGCTATTACAAAAAATTCTATAAAGGTCGCAAAAAAAATATCTAAAAGAGTTAATAAATAAAGAATGACAATTATAAAAGATCAACTTTCATGGGAAGAATTTTTTAGGGTAAGCAAAGAATTAAAATCTAACCCTAAAAAAATTTCAGCCTTTAATAGATTAATAGCACACTCGAAAAACTTTTTTATTATTTCCGGTTATGGAGCATTTAGTCCAGGATATACTTTGATAATTACAAAAGATTTTATACCTTCATATGGTATGGTTGAAAATACCAATTTAGAGGAACTAAATTTCATTATTTCTTTAATTAAAGAAATAAATCTACAAAGTTTCGGTAGATCTTCTGCAATTTTTGAACATGGAATGTGTGCCTGTATAGGTGGACTAGATAGAGCTCATTTGCACATTATGACTCTGGACCAAAAAACATCAGAGGCAAGCTTAATTAAGTCAATTAATAGCACACTATATAATAGAAAAGCAGGGGTTGAACATGTTGAATACAATAATTTTAAATTAGAAAATATTCATGACATTAACCATTTTTTTGAAAATTCTAATAAAAATAATAAAGACTTTAAAATTATAGGTAAAATATTAAAATTAAAAGATATACAAAATTTAGATGAAAATAAATGGCCATTAATAACGATTAAACATATTAACAAAGGTGGACATTATGTATTTTTTAAAAGTGAATTTAAAAAAGCTTCATTTTTAACAACTGAAAACTTTCAGACACAATTTGGAAGAGAGGTTATTTTTTTAAATGAATTAAATCTTAATTCAAAATTTAAAAAACAAGTTAACCAAATTAAAAAAAACAATGATTACATGGAAGTTTGGAAATGGCAAAATTGTATGTTTGAAGAAAATATAATTAAAACAATGAGTCTTACAAAAAAAATAATGAAAAAACTTTATAAAAATTTTAGTGAAAATTTTGAAAAATTTGAAATTGAAGTTATCTAAAAAAAATTTAAGGATATTTTTTAAAAGATATATTTAGGATGCAAAAACTGCAAAAATATAAAATTGAAGATCTACCAATAGTTATGCTGGGCTCATGTGGACATGCAGGAATTGATTGGACACACAGTCTTTTAGATAATCATAAGCAAGTTTTAATTATGCCTGCTTTTAGTTTTTTTAGAACAATTGATAGAATTAATAGAGTAAATAAAATTAATATTGAAAAAGAAAGATATATTAAAATAGCTGAAATTTTTTCTAATACATTTTTATTAGATAAAGCATACCAATTAAAAAGAAGAAAATTTTTAGAAAATGAAGAGCAAAGGCTTAAATTTGAAAATTTGCTTTTTAATTTTCTTGAAAAGTCAAAAGAAAGAAACTTAAAAAAGAAAATATTTTTTGGTATTCATTATGCTTTTGCTAAAGTACACAATATAGAAATAGAAAAAAAAAAGATAATAGTAGTGCATGAACATGTTTCTTGGCATTGTGAAGAATATAAAAAAATATTTAATTCAAAGTTTTTGATTATTTTTAGAGACCCCAGAGCAGCACTTGCTGGAGGAATTTTGAGAATGAGAAATTATAATATTGATAAAATTTTGAACTCTTTTCAATTTGACATGATGTTATTAGATATGTTTTCAGCATTCAACTTTATAAAAAAAAATAAAAATGATAATAAAATTTATTCACTAATAAATGAAGTAATGCATTGTGATTTAAAAAAAGAAATGAAACTACTATCTGAATGGCTTAATATAGATTATTCTAATACTTTAATAGAGCAAACTTTCCGAGGTGAAAAATGGATGGGTGAATCAGCCTATCTTGCTAAAGATGAATTAAAGAAGGAACCACCAAAAAATTTTTACAATTCATCAAAAGTAGAAAAGAGATGGAGATCAATATTGTCATTTAATGAAATACTGATGATTGAAACTATTTTTAGAAAATTGATGATTAGATATAATTTTAGACCTGATAATAAATTAAATGTTTCAAAACTTGTTTGTGGATATCTAAATTATTTTATTATGCACCAACATCAAAAAAAATTTTATCTTAGTAAATATTTAATTTTATTAAGGAACTTCATAAGAAGATTTTCAATCATTTTTTTTGGGTCAAAAAGCAAATATTTTTTTAATTTTAGATAAAAAACTCTACAAATGATTGAAAAAGCATAAGATTATTTTTTGCTTTACTTCCTATAATTAGACGTTAATTTGTTCAAAAATTGAACAACAGACATGAATAATGAATAACAATCAAGACCATTTTAATGTTTTAAGAAAAATAAACAACAAACCAAAAGCCACTCAAAGAGAATTAGCTGAAGAGCTAGGCTTTAGTCTTGGAAAATTAAACTATTGCTTAAAAGCTCTACAAACTAAGGGGTTGGTGAAAATTAAAAATTTTAAGATAAATCCTAACAAAATTAATTACCTTTATGTATTAACTCCAAAGGGAATTTCAGAAAAAACAAAGTTAACACTTAATTTTATGAAAACTAAAATGAAAGAATATGACGAATTAAAATCTGAAATAGAGAACGAAAAATAAAATTTTATTGATGCTTATAGATATACCAAAATTACTAAACAGTAAAAAAGATGATTATTTATTTAATTTATTAAATATAGATAATTTTAATAAGAATACATCTAGTCTTAGACATTTTTATAAACATTTAATTAGATATGATAAAAAAATAAAAGGAAATATATTTGAATTTGGCTGTTACAAGGGTCGATCACTTTTGGCTATAGCTCTATTATTAAAAAAAATAAAATCAAAAAAAATAGTTTATGCTTTTGATAGTTTTAAAGGTTTTCCAGGTTATAGTAAGTATGAATCTTTTAAATTTTTAAAATATAATAAGGATGTTTTTTTTAAACATAATGTGTCAAAAAAAATTAGAAAATTCAACCTAGGTTTAGACATAGATAAAAAAAATATATCAAGTTCAAACAATTTTAGCCTTAATTCAAAAAAAGATTTAATAAAAAAGATTAAGTTTTTAAATCTAAAAAATATAATAATTGTTCAGGGTGATTTTAAAAAAACAGTTCCGAGGTTTATGAAAAGCTATGATAAGTCCATTTTTAGTGTGAATTTAGACAGTGATCTTTATGACTCATATAAAGTAGTTTTAGAAAATATTTATTCAAAAATAGTTAAAAATGGTTATCTACATCTTGACGAATATTACAGTATTAAATTTCCTGGTTGTAAAATTGCGGTAGATGAATTTTGTAAAAAAAAAAATATTAAAGTTAAAAGAAATAAAAATTACGACTGGGAATTTGAAAGATATTATATACAAAAAAAATAATAAACTATGAAGAATTTAAAAATATCAATAATAGGCCTTGGATATGTTGGCCTCCCATTAGCGATTGCATTTTCTAAAATGTTTGATGTTATAGGTTTTGATATTAATCCAGATAGAATAAATAATTTAAAGTTAGGTAAAGATGTTTTTAATGATCAGAATATAAATGACTTAAAAAAAGTTAAAAAATTACAATTAACAAGCTCTCAAAAAGATATATTAGGAGCTGATTATTATATTGTAACAGTGCCTACTCCGGTCGATAAAAATAATAAACCAGATTTAAAGTCATTGATTAATGCTTCTAAAATTGTAGGGAAGTCCATAAAAAAAGGTGCAACAGTAGTCTTTGAGTCAACTGTTTATCCAGGCTGTAGTGAAGAAATTTGCATACCCGTTCTTGAAAAATTCTCTGGTTATAAATTAAATAAAGGTTTTTATTGTGGTTATTCACCAGAAAGAATTAATGTTGGAGATAAAAAACATACATTAGAAAAAATAGTTAAGGTCGTTAGTGGATCAAATAAAAACGCTACTAACAGAATATATAATTTATATAAAAATATAATCAAAACTAAAATTTTTAAAGCTAGTAGTATTAAAGTTGCTGAAGCTGCAAAAGTAATCGAAAATACTCAAAGAGATTTAAATATTGCGTTACTCAATGAACTTTCAATTATTTTTGATAAATTGGACATAAATACCAATGATGTGATTGAAGCAGCATCCACAAAGTGGAATTTTGTAAAATATAAACCGGGACTTGTTGGCGGTCATTGTGTTGGTGTAGATCCTTTTTATTTAACTTATAAAGCTAAAAAAGCTGGCTATACACCAAAAGTTATTTTAGCAGGAAGAGATATTAACGAAAAAATGTCTCAATTTATTGTTAATAAGACAATTCGTTTAATGAAAGAGAAAAAAATTGATTTAAAAAAATCTAGGTTATTGATTCTTGGATTTAGCTTTAAAGAAAATTGCTCAGATCCAAGAAATTCAAAAGTTGAAGATATAGTTAAGTTATTTTTAAGCAAAAATATTTCAATTAAAATTTATGATCCAATTGTGTATAAAAGTTTTTTAGATAAAAAATATCAAAATCTTTTTGTTAATAAAATTTCAAATTATGATAATTATTTTGATGCCATCATATTGGCTGTACCACACAAAATTTTTTTACAAAATTATAAACAAACCTTTAAAAAAATTTTAAAAAGAAAAAATGTAATATTCGATGTCAAGTCAGTCTTAAAGAAAGATTATTCAACTACAACTTTGTAATGATAAAAAAAAAAAAAATACTTTCAGTAATACTTGCACGTGGTGGATCCAAAGGAATACCCAAAAAAAATATTGTAAATATTAATCATCATCCACTTATAAGTTATTCAATTGCTGCTGCAAAAAATTCAAAATTTATAGATAAACTTGTTGTATCATCTGATTCTGAGGAAATAATTAGATGTTCTTTAAAATATGGTATTGATGGTTCAATTAAGAGACCCAAATATTTAGCCTCAGACAAGGCAACTTCTGTCGACGCTCTATATCATGCGGTAATTGAGTCGGAAAAAATTTTTAAAACAAAATTTGACTATGTTATAGAGTTGCCTTGCGTGTCCCCATTAAGAGACTCAGAAGATATAAATGATGCATTAAAAAAATTATCATCTCTAAAAGTTGACTCTGTTATTAGCTACGTGGATACTGGAGAAAAACACCCCATAAGGCTAAAAAGGATAGTTAATAATAAAGTTACAAATTTTTGCAAAGAATACCCGGAGGCTTCTTGGGGATCTAGAAGACAAGATTTTGAGCCTAGTTATATAAGGAATGGTGCAATTTATTCTATGACAAGAGATTGTATTTTGAATAAAAAAAGTAGATGGGGGAAAAAAAGTTACCCAATGATAATGCCTGATTTTAAATCAGTGAACATAGATACAAAGAATGATCTGTTGATAGCTAAACTTTTAATACAAAATGGTTATTGTAAAAATAAACCAGTAATTAAAAAAAAGATTATTCAAAAGTATTCTAATTCTAAAAATAAAATTCTCGTTACTACCACAACTTCTTTTTTGGGCAGCTTTAAAAAAGATTTAATAAAAAAATATGACTGTATTTTTGCTGAAGGTGTAGAAAAAAATGAATTAAAAGAAATATTAAGTCATGTAGATGGATGGATTTGTAGTCCGTCACCAACATATAAAATTGACAAAAAAATTTTGATTAAAGCAAAAAAGTTAAAAGCAATATTTACACCATCTACAGGCTCAACACATTTAGATAAGAAATACTTAGAAAAAAATAAAATTCAATTATTTACTATTCAAAAAAATGAAAAAATTAAAAAAATTAAAGCATCGTCAGAATTTACATTTGGACTTATTTTATCATCTTTTAGAAATTTAGTTAATGGAACTGAAGCAGTTAAAAGCGGTAACTGGAGAGATCAAGAACAATATATCAGAGGCAACCAAATGTACAAAAAAACTATTGGAATAATTGGATTTGGCAGAATAGGGGAGAATATTTTTAATTATGCAAAAGCTTTTGGTATGAAGGTTATTGCTTACGATCCCTATAAAATTAAAAAATTGAAAAAACTTAAGATTTTTGCAAACTTAAATCAGCTATTAAGTAGTGCTGACATTGTGACAGTTTGTGTTCATTTAGATAATCGAACTAAATTAATGTGTGATGATAATTTTTTTCATAAAATGAAAAAAAATTCTATTTTTGTAAATACTTCTCGTGGAGAAATTGTCAAAGAAAACTCATTGGTTAAAGCTCTTAACTCAAAAAAAGTTAAGTCTGCAGCTGTAGATGTGGTTCAAAATGAGCAAAAAATAAATTTAAGTAAAAATAAATTAATTCAATACTCTAAAGAAAACAAAAATCTTATAATTACCCCACATATGGCGGGTTTAACTTATGAGTCAGAAAATCTAGCAGCAACTATAACGTTTCAAAATTTAGATAAATTTTTTAAAAAACAAAATAAATCATAATGCAATTTTACAATTTATTAAAAAAAATTTTTCTCCTGTTATCTTCTAAAGAAAAAAAACAGTCCTTTATTTTATTTTTCTTTGTTTTGATTGGTATAATTTTAGAAAGTATTGGAATTGTCTTGTTGTTACCGATAAGTAGCCTGTTAATAGATGCAGAGATACCTACGCAATTTGAAAAATTTGAAAATATTTTAATATATTTGAAATTTACAGATAACTTATTATTCACGGCATTAATTACTGTCTTTCTTGTATTTTTTTTTAAAAATCTGTATTTATTAATACTTAATTATTT
>Ga0114997_10005173_pt1 | contig 9996 bp, 11 predicted proteins | sample ArcticOcean_MG_C_2_FD_87045 | JGI IMG/M metagenome (GOLD analysis project Ga0114997, IMG submission 87045) | Marine microbial communities from western Arctic Ocean - ArcticOcean_MG_CB4_136 | ecosystem: Environmental > Aquatic > Marine > Oceanic | place: Arctic Ocean: Canada Basin | collected... | reverse complement strand
CGCTGGCAGCCGCTTGCGTAGCGCCCGTCTTCAGTGAGCACGATGGCCGTGCCAAAGACGGTCTTGTGGAAGACCTTTGAAGACGAGCAGGCGAGCAGGACGTGCAGGTAGTGTACGGCGGCTTGGTGCAGCCCCGTCCACCGCATGTGGTTAGGGTAACTCGTGGTGATGTGCGTCTTCACCGAAGGCAGCATCAGAAAGTGCGCACCCGCGCTGCCAAGGTTGGTGTCCTCCCGCGGCCACGCAAGGTGCAGCTTGCACGCAACGCCCGCAAAGCAAAGCGTTTCCGCCTTGGTCTCGCACTCCGTGGAGCAAAAAGTGCACACGTTGCACACACTGCATTTGCGCGGGGTCAAAATGTTGCAGCTCTGACAGGGCGCGGTGGGGATGTCGGCGGGGAGGTCGGCCATGGGTGTCGTCGGCGTAAGAGTTGCGTGTTTTAGGCTGTCGCACCAGTCACAAGGTTTGCATGGGCAATTTTTTAAAACACAAGCAACACGCGCCTTTACAATTGCCCCTAGTCGTGATCGTGGTGCCACGGCTGCACCGTCTTCGTCAAACTGACGTCGCCGCTCTGGGCCTTGATATGAAGACTTGCGAGCTGGATCTTGACATGCTGGGCAATTAGCATGTTCCGGTCAAGACCCGCAAACCGTTCCGGCTGCGCCCGGCACGCAAACTCCATCGCCTGCGTCAAGACCGCATCCGCTTCATTCTTCGCACACTCTACTTCGTGAGGAACGTGAACCAACCAGGCCGAAGTTTTAGACATTGGGCACGACGTGCAACTCGTGGCGGGGGATGGCGCCACGAGTTGCAAATTACAAACGCGGTTGCTCCCCACCCTCCCTAAACTGCTCGTGCTCTGGCAGGCTAATAATTGCGTGGATGCCGCGCAGGTAAGCTCCAACGCTGCTCATGAGTTGCCTCTGCAAGGCCTCCCAGTTGCTTGAAAGCGCAATGTACTGCGTGCCGCTTGCCGCAAGGATCTGCCCGTACTGGTCGAAGGCCTGGAACGTGAGTTTGTACCAGTACGCTTCTGCGGGGTGCGAGTCGTCCGCTTCGTACTCGTGCCGTACGCCGTGGTACTGCCCCCGGATCACGAGGCGCATGCGGTGGTCCTTCTCACCATTCCGGTCAAGGCCACAAAAGGGCTGCTCGATCCTGGCCTTCATCAGCGCGTCTCCCCTTTGCTTCAAGAGCACGGGCATGAAGACTCGCTTCAGATTCTCAAAGAGCGTGGCGTAAGGGAGCCTGCACGCCCACAAGAAGGGGCGCATAGGGTGTGGCTGCAACGACCCCATCGGCGTTCCCCCCGAGTCCTGTCGCTTCAGCTTCCTCAGGTTTTTCAAGTCGAGCATGCTCGTGTCTGGCGTCGGTCCTGCACCCATCTGCGCAGAGCTCATACCCGTACGCATGTGCGTACGCTGTCCTAACGCGTCCACAGAGCGCGTTATTCTACAACGGCGCGCCGGCCGCGCGGGTGCCGACTGTGCCCAGGCTGCTTCACAAAGCTCTTGATGCTGGGGGAGACCCGTAAGCGTAAAACCTTGCGACTCTTGAGAGTGTTAGGTGTGTGTATTAAAGAAATGCATTGCTTCGTGTGCCACGAGGAGACCGTCGACACGTGCGCGTGCGCGTGCGCGTGTAAGCCACACGTGCACAAATCTTGCCTCTTGAAGACAATTGAGACGCGCCAGAACCTCGACTGCTCAATCTGCGCTCAACCCATCCAGAACGTGGGCGTGCGGACCGAGCGGTACGCGTCGCGCGCGGTCGCGTGCTTTGCCGTGGCGCTCGCGTCGACCATCGCGAGCTCGGCGATTGCGTCGATGCTTCTGCTGGCGCTTGCGGTGGACGACCGACAGGACGACGTCTTCTACGACCTGCTCATCTGCTGCGCCAGCTGCGTGTTTGTCGCCACGTGCGCGTCGCGCTTGCTGCAGAAGCTGCTGCGCGAGCACGACCTGACGCGTCGCCGTCAGGTGTATTGTTTTATATGAGACGCCACGCGTCGCTAAGTGCGCGCCGCGTGCGGTTGCGGGTTGCGGGTTGGGGTGCGGGTTGCGGGGTGCGCTAATGGGCAGCGAGCAGCTCGAACGCGGGCTGCAGGCCAGCGTGAAGATCTTTGAATTCGCCAAGGGCCGCCTGGGGGTCTTGACGGAGGACGAAGAGTGCAGTGTGACGCGCGACGAGATGGTCGGAATTAAGAAGGCCGCGGCCGCAATGAACCGCGCGCTCACCGCACTCGTGCGCGATGCACACGAGCGTGAAAACCGGCTCACGCTCGAGTTGCACATGCTTAGGGGCATAATGAAGCGGGAGCACACCGACCGCGAGGCCAATCGCGCGCGCGTCTTCGAGATGTTCCGACGGTACAGCGCGAACGACGCGGAATCTCTGGCGATTGCGCCAGCTTCGGGCGCCGCGTCCTCGTCGATGAACAGCAATCCGCTCAACGCGCCGTCGGCCTCAGCGGTGGCAATTGACAAGGCGCTCACGGGGCTGGAACGCATGGAACAGAGCATGCGCGACATCTCGCCCGTCGGGTGCCTCAACACGCACGGCGCCGGGCTTCTCTCCGCCAAGCTCAAGCGCGACGAGCTGGTGGTCGCCTCTGGAGCGACGAGCGTCAAGGGTCTGGGGTGAATTTTAATTTTTTTATCTTGTTTTTTTGGTCACCACCAACCACCCAACACCCTGCTTCCCCACCCGCCCCTTGCTCTACATTGAGAAAATACACAATGTGCCGCATTCACTTTTCCCCACCCGCCCACCACCCACCGTCCACCACCGTCACCACCACCACCCACACACCCTTGCTCTCAATTCGGTCTTGGCGAGCACTCAGGCGCCGTACACACCGTCAGTAATGCCGTTGTCCTTCATGTACTGCGCGGTCTTCTCGTCGGCCTCCTTGCGTGTGTCGGTGATGCACGGGCCCCAGAACTCGGCATTCTTCTTGAGGGTGACGACTGCGCAGGTCTTCAGGGCAATGGTCCACAGCACGACGTGCCGCTGCGACTTGAGGTTGTCGTCGAGGCTGGCGTCGTCCGAGTACTGAGCGACCATCGCGGCCCAGCTAGCAGATTGGATCGTCCATAGCACGCTCATGATGATTGAAGTGTACGCGCCGCCGACGATGGCGGCGTAAGTCGTGGGGAAGAGCTTACCCGCTTCTTGTCCACCCGAAGTCATCGCAAACGCCTGCGCCACAAGGATGCCCGAGAGCGCGACGATGAGCGACCACAGACTGACCATGTTGAGCTCCGCGAGCATGTCGGGACCGCGGTTCTCCTGCGAGTTGGCCCAGATCTCAAGGACCAGCGCGACAACCCAGAGCGCGAGGTGAATCAGAAGATCGGACGTGACGGCGACGCGGTCGAGGAAGGCGTAGCGATGGTCTTTGGCCTGGTTAGGGTTAGGGCTAGAGTTAGGGGTAGGGTCAGGGTCAGGGTCGGGGTCGGGGTTAGGTTAGTGCAACTACCCAGAATTCCCAGAAGCCCTTCATGTGCAGGGGCGCCGAGATGACGTAGCTGAACTTGAAGATGTTGTTGCAGCACCCAATCAAGTCCGGCATCTTTGCCTTTGACAACGTATTCCCATAGGGGATCTGGACAAAGGGCTGCTGCGACTTTGCGTTAACGATAGGCTGCGCCATAGGTAGGGAACAGCACTTTTTATCCCCTTTTTAGTTTTAGGTGTCGCGGTTTAGTTTATCAAAAACGCTACTACAACTCCATCTCGCTTTCGCAGTCCGAGCTGCACTCTGAGGGCGTGAGCGACACGTATCCCGCTTTGGTGTGCAGAGTTGGTATGCGCAACCCAGGGCACCGCGGGCAGTCGCAGGGCTGATTGACGAATTGGTCGTCGCCGCCTTTGCTGTTTGCGAGCAAGATTAAGTCGCTAATGAATTTTGGCTGCGCGCCGACGCCCAAGGTCGGCCACGGCTCGAGCTCGCCTCGACCCAGGATCCACCGAAGGAAGCGCGGCTCGTAAAAAAAGAAGTCGGATGCCGTCGGGCCGTGGCCGTCGTCGCCCTCGGACAGCTCCGCGTTGAAATCAAACGGGCAGAGCATTTGCGGCGAAATCCCCAGAACGAGGAGCCGGTTAATCACCTCGGGCAAAAATCCGCCGCGTGTTAAAAACAGGTTTTGAATTCCAATCCGCACGTCCGTGAGCGACGCAGTGTCGTCGTCGTACGGGATGAGCACCTCCACAAGTTCAATCTTCCACGCGGTACCCAGCACGGCGGCGTGGTACGCGTCGTGCTCTTCGAGTTCCACAGCTTTTTTTTGGATGAGATTCTGCATAAACACCGATTCGTGCGTGAACCTGGCGACAGAGTACGCGCCGCCGCTTGTGGGCAGCTCGAGTAATACCTGGGTCGCAAAATCTCGCTTTGTCTTCAACGTTTCGTCTTCGAGTGCGTTGCTCAGTTCCAAAATTTTGCCGCAAATGGCGACGTAGCAACCATCGCCCATTTTTTTGGCATGGTCGTCGACGGTCGTCATCAAATCGTGCAACGAGTCGAGCGTCATAATTGCGCCAATGTGTGTCGTGTACAAAATGTGTAAACTTGCAAACCTGTTGCGTGACATTAGGTTACAAGTCACAAGGTTTAGAATTGCCTGGTTGGGACCAGAATTACTCCCTGGTCACTTGAAACTTTGCAACTTGTGAACCGGTTTTAATAACGGAACAAGTTGCGCGACACACCCGGTGCATTCTTTTGCGCGGGCCATGGCGTCGTCGACGTCGGTCGACACCGCCGCGGTGGGGGGGGGGGGGGTGGGTGTCTGGTCGTCGTTCATTTTTTTTAAATCGAGCAAAAACAGGAGTAACGGGTTACCCAACCTACGCCTCCACCGACTCTTCATCCGCGTCGTTGGCGAGTGCCAACGCGCGCGCCTCCTCAAAGGACTTGCCCAACGCGCGGTGCGTCACACACGACATCACGTGCATCATGTCCTTCAACCCGACCGCGTTAAGCCAATTCGCGTCTGTGTACATCGAAGGGTCGCTGTAATCGAAGGCACACTCCCTGAACTGATTCTTTTCCTCGTCCGTGTACCCATCGTCCATGAGTATCCACGGAAGAAAGCGTGCGTTGGCGCTCAACGCGTCCGTCACATACAACCGGAAGTCTTCATATTCTTCTGTTGGTGGCCGCATCTTGAAGAGTTTTGTAGGAGTCATATTGTGCTTGTTCAGGTGCTTCTCGAGCGGGATGCGCACGTCGTCGCCAATCTCAAGCAAAACGACAGTCATGGCCCGCACGCCGAGAAAGAACTCGACATCGTCCACGTAACCATTAAAAAACCACTCGGGGATCATGCCGTCTAACAAATCAGAGCACCAGCCTTCGCTGATCGCGCCGGGCTCTTTGCGCTTCGCGTCGAAGAGCTTCTTCAGGAACTCACTGCATCCAAATAAATGCCGGTACTTGAGCGGCACGCACATGGCACCAAACGGATCCCACAGGAGCTGCTTTTGAATGTACGCCTTGATGTGCTTTTCCTTTGTGGGTGCTTCGTCAAAGGCCGTCTTGAGCAATTTGCAAAGGCGAAGATGGGCACCTTCGCTGACGCTGCCCTCCTCGACCTCCGTGTCCAGTTGCTCCATCACCTTGTGCAGCGACGCTTTGCGTTTGCTCATGATTGCTCGCGCGCGCCTCGCGGTTCTTCTAATGTCTACAAGTCACAAGGTTTAGAATTGCCTGCCGACCAAAACAAACACACGCACCAAACAAACCACAATTCGAATGCGTTGAGCAATCTTTAAAATCCCGCGAGATCAAGCTCCAGATTTTCGTCGCCTTGCTGCTCAAAGTTTTCAAGCGAAACAGCCTCGAGCGGGCCCAAAGCCCACGCACCACCCGATTCAAAAAGATCACTCATCGCCTCGGCGCGCGGAGGCGGCGGCGCCGTCGCCCGGGAGAGCGACGGCACCAACGCGTCGTCGCGCGTTACCGTCCGCGGTCGGTGGCAGAGACGCAGCGGTTCCGGAATCAGCTCGCAAGTTTCGGGCTTGTCACTATGGCGGAGCAACTCAGAAACCATCCTTGAAAACGAGCCGAGCAAGTCGCGCTGACGGGTCGAGCCGGGAAGATTTGCCTTGCCAGTCGAGTAGATTTCTGCTCACACACACACGCACAGTGAGCACGAGCAGCCGGCAAAAGTGTGTGTGTGGTAGGCATAGAACGCGCCGCAGCAGATCGTCTCGCCGCCGGGACGCCACGCGAGGCCCACAAACGACGCCCGGTCGTAATGAGACGTGGCCGAGTGCGTCGACGCGAACGCGTCACAACTTAGTTTGGCATCAATCGAGACCGCGCCCACCTGGTTGATCACCGAAAACTTGCGAATGTGGACGTGAACATTTGCTTCGACGGCCATCTGCCTGGCGGCTTTGAGAATGCACATCCGTGCCGCCATCGGCCCCGCACAGCCCGTTCCAACAAGTCGCCCCGTGTGAAATATGAGGACGCGGCATCGCGGGTTGCTGAATGCGAGTTGCACGGCCGCAAAGCGCTTGGGTGCGTAGTAGGCATTCGTGCACCGCGCGCCAATCGCGTGCAAGTCCAATGGCAGCGTGAGTCCGCTGCCGGGCACGGGCACCGCCTCGGCCAACGTCACGACGTTGACGAGTCGCGGGACGAGGTGCAAGATCTTGGTGTAATTGGCGAGGGGTAGGCCATCGGTGAAGCGCGCGGCTTGCAACATGCTCTCGTCGCCTATGTCGATCTGCGGCGCCTCTTCGCGCTTCCGCTTACGCTCAAACCGACACCGCGTCACCGCGGATTGCAACGCCTCCTTCAACTCCACCTGAAAGGTGGCGACGTCCACATCCGTTTTGTTGACGCGATTGGCCAGCGAGATGTTGCGTTTCATTTCGACCCACGCTTGCTCCATTACGGTGCGTGTTTTTTTAAAGGAGAGACACGCACACACACGCCGCGTGCGCAATGGCAGACTAACTAAATAGAAATACCAATCGGTCTTAGCGACGCTCCACTGCCCACCCCCCTTTGAGCCCATTCCATTTTCCCTTTGCGGGATCACCGTTGCCGCCTGAACGTGCGCGGACCCGAGGTGGGGCCTTCCGACCCAGAAGAAGGCGTGGGACTCGCCGGCTCGTCGGCGGCCGCGTCCGTGGGCGCCGCCCTGAACATGTTCTCAAACAGCGAGTTGGTCACCGACTCGCCCGTATCGCGCGCGCGGCGGCGCGGCGCCGCCTCGACGGGCGCGCCCGTGGGCACGAGCGGCGTCGACGACACGCCCGCGGCTGCGGCCGGCACGGGCGCGACCGCAACCGCGGGCGCGGCCGCGGACGACGACGATGCGGCCGCAGCGCCCGCAGCGCCCGTTGGGGCGGCGCGCGCTCTTGTCGGCGTCTTGCCGCGCTTTGCCGGCGCCTTGACGCCTGCGGCAACCGCCGCAGGCGTCGCCGACACGGGCGCGACGCCGGTGGGCGCCGGAGCCGGCGCCGCGCGCGCAACCGGCGCTACCGCGGCGGCCGGAGCCGAAAAGCGCGGATCGTCGATGTCGATGTACTGTGCGTGCAAGTCGCACAGCGCCGAAAAGTGCAAGAGGTGCTCCATCAACTCGGCGTCGTCGAGCAGGGCGTGGTCGGTCGAGGTCTCCATGTTTTCGTTCGGAGTCTGCCGGAAAGCACGGCCTTGCAATTCTCTCGCCATGAGGGTAAAGATGTAGTTGAAGTGGTTCGCACGGTTGAGGAACCTGCCCAGCTCCACCTCGACTTGCGCGCGGAAATCGCCAGTGGCATACTTCTCCTCCTTCAACTTCAGAATGGCTTTCCGCGCATCAAGCAGTGCTTTGGGATACGGCTTGAGCGTTGCTATCACCTTTGCCTTTTTGTTGGCATCCACTGGCATTTGTTTGATCAAAGATTTGATCTCCTTTAGGACACCCTGCTGCCAGAGCACGCGTTTGTCCTTGACCACTCCCTGCGCCGAGTCACCCGGCTTGTATGCAAACTTTGCCTTTACGAAGTCGTTCCACGCATCTTCCGTCGCGGATTTCGTATCGGCAATGATCACACCAGCAACACTGGAAAAGATGCCGCGCGCATTGACCATTGGATCGGTTCCAAACTCCTCCTTGTTCAGAACCGCGCGCACCAGATCGTTCGCATCATTCTTCTTAAGGTCTTTCAGCACCGCAAAGGCAGCACCTGTCGCCTGTCCAACTGCTTGATTTTGCAGGTTTTCCAGGGCCTTTGCTTCCTCTTTCAAACGCTGCTCCTCGTCCTCGAGTGCTTTCGCATCCCTAGCCTCGCGTTCGGCCGCAGTCAGCGCAGTGGAGATATTTGCTTCCTTGCCAAAGTCGCTCCCGATGACCGCCGAGAGCGGCGGCGCGAGATTGTTGGCGAGGCACTCGGAGTCCTGCTGGCCGGACTTTTGCGGTCGAGGGGGCGGGTCAATGGGCTTGCCGTCCTTGCCGTACCTTTGCACGTAGCCGCCCTCGCTCGGTGGCAGCAAGAATCCGGTGGGCTTGGAGCGCGAGTTCTCGGCGACGGTGGCCTGCTTGACATTGCGCCACGCAATGCCGATGTCCACCATGCACGAAAAGGCGGTGTCGCGTGGCCCGCCGGCGTAGCGGTCGTGTACGGAGGCCTTTGTGTCCATGACGCGTCCCACGCGCCAAGCTCCCACCATGTTCCGCAGGTCCTCGGTGCGGATGGGGTCGTACGCGGCGTTGTCAAACTTGGAGCTCGGCAGCTGCGTCTCGGTCTGCTGCTTTACCGCGCCCACCTTTTTGGCGGCGTCGGCGCGGTCTGGTTCGCCTCCCAGCGGCGCCGCGAGCTTCATCTTTGCAACAGTGTCGCTGACCGCCTGGATCACGGCCGCCGCCCGCGACGAAAAGGGCAGGTACTGGTAGAAGTAGCACTTCACATCATCTACATCTGTGTCCGACACGCTCGCGGGGAATCGCAGACGGCCGTCGGCATTGGTCAGCTGCCGCTTGGCATTGCGCGACAGCTCGTACGCGCGAAGGCCCAGGTACAGCGTGTTCAAAATCTCGACGCGGCGATCGAACATCTGCGACGGGAAGGCCGAGTACGTGCCGCAGTAGTTGGCGACGTAGTCCGTCTTGCCCTGGTTGATTGCAAACTGGTTACCGACGCGCCCCGGCATCGGCTGATTTTCAACGTGCGTGCCCGACTCGGCGCTGCCCCGCGCGTGCGCCTCCACGGTGCGGCTATTGATCGCGCCCGTGAGCGGGTTGTACTGCGAGTAGTTGCGATCGTTGGGGTTCTGCTCCGGCTCGTACTTGAGAAACCCATTGTTCGTTTCGACGGGTCCCTGAATCGCCACATTAAAAAGCACATTGTCGCGTGAACCCGAGCTGGTAAACGCCCCAGGCTCGTCGTTGCTGATCACCACGCCGTCGAGGGTGTACTCGCTGAGCGTCGTCAACTCGAAGGTGCCGTCTGTGTTCACCACACTCAGCGCGCCACCTTTCTCATGCACCTCAAACACGTTCTCGCCCAAGCGCCAACCATTGGGCCCGCTCTGCATGAGCAACCGATTCAGACCATCGAGCCCGACTACGCGCGAGAGCGTGTTGACGCCAAGCGTGGCGTTGTTGAATGCGGCACTTGCCTTCACGAAGCCAGGCGGGTACTTGTGCGTGAAGATTACGTCGCCCGGACCCAAGCGCCCTTGGAAACTGCTGAGGAACTCGAGCGGGCACACGCGGGAATAAGGTATGCGCACGTTGCTCGTCTCGTTGTTCACGTTGCCATTGCGCAGTTTGGGGGCTTTGATGGGACCACCAGCGTCCACAACACGGCCACGGAAGCCCGGCAGCTGCCCCGGCACGGTGGTCGGGTTGCCAAGCAAGGGACGCTTGACGCCCTTGTGCGGGTTTACTGATTGCACGGCGCTTACGGGTGTGCTCATTCTCAGCCGTGCTCTACCAGACGAGATCACAAAGTTGTTTATCAAAAGATGTGATGACTACGAACGCG
>Ga0114997_10005168_pt1 | contig 10003 bp, 4 predicted proteins | sample ArcticOcean_MG_C_2_FD_87045 | JGI IMG/M metagenome (GOLD analysis project Ga0114997, IMG submission 87045) | Marine microbial communities from western Arctic Ocean - ArcticOcean_MG_CB4_136 | ecosystem: Environmental > Aquatic > Marine > Oceanic | place: Arctic Ocean: Canada Basin | collected... | reverse complement strand
TTGACCTCAGATCCAAACGATGACGACGAGATGATAGACCCAGATGACGAAGATAACAACATATACGGTGTGGAAAGAACCGTCGGAGATAACATGAATCCAATGGGGCCACTACCAAACCCAAATTTTTCCATGCCAAGGAGTGGCGACATGGCCAGTTTTTTTACCCTAGCACCAATGCGATACAATGCACACCCTGACGGACTAATGTCGGCAATTTTCAGTTTAGCAGACGGTGAGAAATACAAATCAGTGGTTCCAATCCCACTTGCTCAAATCAAAATGGCTTACGAGGAGGGGTTCAATAAGAGTACCGATTACATCAACGAGGATGACAGACCCTTACTGAAATCAACTATTAATGACTTCTTACCAAACCCACTACCAAAACCAAAGAAAAAGAAACTTTCAAATGGTAAGTACCGCAAAGAACCAAAAAAGACTTACGTCAATAGAATGATGGAAACCAAAAAGATGAAAGAAGATTTCCCAGATAGTAAGCAAAGATTTGCAGTTACTATGACACTTGTGGAAAAGTTCTATGGTAAGTCCAAAGCAATGCCAAAAACAAACCCAGCACATCCAAGTAAAGTAGAGAAGGCTAAAAAACTTTACAAGCATATGAATGGTAAAGAACCGGCAAAGATTGAGAAGAAAAAAGTTGACTTAGGTGATGTATGGTATCAAGTTGGTGAAGGTGGATGCTGGCAAATTGGTTACATATCTGGCAAAGACGATGGCAGAGAAGACCAGAAATACACGCATGTTTTCAATGAAGAAACCAAAGACGGTAACTATCCCAAGTTATATGCAACAATGCCTGAGAATGGTAAGCCAATGCTAATCATTACTGGTGGCACATGGAAGATTAAAACAGACGCTACTGGAACTGCATGGATATACGATTGAGGTGATTAAGTGAACCATAAATTAGGAATATCAGAGAAAACATGGACGTACATTGGCGTAGCATCTGGTACATTACTTTTGATGAGTTCTTTCCGCACAGCAGCCAATGTTATTGGCAGCGATGGTGTGTTTGGTTACGGGAAGAGTCAAAAACTTGCGACCTATGGGAAGGGCAAGGAGAAGACGTGGACATCAATACAAGCACTATCATTAGGACTAATTGCATTGACAATGGTAGAGAACAGCCACGATAGCTTAGTTAAACTAGCAGATATTAAAGAACAAGGAAAAGAAAAGATACAATTTTGGTGATACAATGGCAGAAATATGGAACCCCTTCGATGACGGAAACCCCGTTTACAAAAAATTGGCAAAGAAAACAGCAGTTAACAGTAACACTTGGAAGTGGATAGGAAGCATCGCATTCGTAATGATTGTTGCTGATTATGCTGGCAAAAAAGGATTCGGACTCAGCGGAGTGCCAGGATTAGGCGGGGTTAAGAACAACCCATATGGAATAATCCGCAAGTGAGGCGGAGGTATGAGTAAATATGCATTCTCTGAATCGTTCGGTGACTTTGCCGGAAAAGATGCAGAAGACGCAGTTTTAACTAAATACAAGAAGAACGTTGTAGACCATATACTTCAGCATTATGAAATACACGTCAACAGCCACAATAGGCTAGACTTAACTTCTTCACAATTATTATATTACCATGTTTACGGTGACTATCGGTTGGTTGTGGAGACCGATACGACAACTACTCCACCTACGCACAAACCCAAATTTCAATATAGAACTTCACCAGTTACAGAAAAAAGAACATTACGTAAATCGTTAACATTCAACGAATATTACTTGAATAGTTTTATTAGTACAGAACAACCAAATATAATCAACGGTATATACGATAACGTAGAAAACGACGGGGCAATAAAGCACAGCACTGGTTCCATTGATTGGTTAAACACTGAGTTAAGTAAAAACGGTGCAGGAACTAGATTTAACCTACCAAGTATTGGAACAGAGATTGTCAAAATGCACGCATACGGTAATGCGTCAGACAATATTAAAAAAGGTCTTATTGACGAACTGTATTCTTTGGCAATGTACGTAGAAGAACAAAATGGCAGCATACCAGAAATATATACCAAAGACATTGATGGTGCCGATGTAAGTTACTTAGCAATAATCAACCCATTGGTTTCAAAAGCTTTCCCACCTTTCAATAATTTTGAACCATATAATGATGAAGGTGAAGACCCTGGAAGTGCAAACCCCAGTATTTCAGCAGTATTGGCTATATTTATTTCCGAACTTTTATCGAACAAAGAGTATACAGACTTATCGGACTTATCAACAAAAGTACCTCTCAATACCAGCATCGAAGCTGCACTGCATGAGGTATATTCCGCATCAAACGATTTTGATACTGAGACAGCTATTAGTAAAATAGCATCAGTTCTTTTCGCAACATCATCACAGAAATTTGATACTAACGATAGGGTAGTCTTTTCAGAAAGCATAGACATAGATAAGATAGAGGTGTTAGCAGGTTTGTTTGGATCTACTAGTGATGATATAATAGAATCACAATACACGATTAGAGGGTACAGCAGTGAAGGAGGATACAGTATATCAACAATAGATTTAGTCGGAGGCGGACCCGAGCCTGTAAGCCTCCGTGACCAACCAGGCGATGTTAAACTTGAAAACAATGACTTTGTCAAAATATTTACAGAAACAGTCGATTTTGAAACAGCAAGTGGCGACGTGATTAATACAGGCGGCGGTAAAAATAAAAAGGGTAAGAAAAAGAAAGGCAAAGGTGGTAGTAAAGTAGTGGACCCAATATTGATAGTGTTTCAAAGGATTTTACTCGACACAATGGCCGCAGTACAAATACTCTTTCATACTAATGAATGGGCTAGAAAGACCGGTGATAATGCTGACAATAAAACTGAGGCAAAGATGCGATTCCTCTCTCGTGGTGTTAATGTATACGCATCTAATAAAGGCAATAAGAATAAAAACGCTAATCAAAAAGATGATAAAAAAGACAATAAGAAACAACTTAAACCAATCGATGTTTATGATGCTTTTCCAAATATTGCACATTTCGATTCACTGAAAGTAATTGGAATCCCGCCTAATGTAGACAGCGGAGACAAAGACAAACTAGGAAATGTTGGTTTACTAGATGAACTAGCAAATTGGAGAGCATATTATACACTCTCTATATTAGCAAAGGCAAGGAAGAAAACATTTAACAGAGATGCAATGGACAAATTTTATGGGTCAAATATTTTAATCAACGAAATTGCTTGGATGGCAACGGCACTGAGTGATGGTACTAAAGTTCTGAAAAAGAAAGAAGACGAGAGAAGTTTGATGGAACAGATTCAGTACAGGTACGTAGAAGGAACACCTGCAAACGTAACTCAGCGAGCAGATGCACCGAAAGAAACAGTATTCTACGAAGTTGATATGCCATTGCTGAAAGAAGTTATTATGACTTACACAGATGTTTACAACAAATCGGTTATCTATCGTGCCTTCAACACACCAGTGGAGAGAAAAACCATAACCGTCGAAACTGACGACGTAAAGACATTGGTTGCAAAAGCATTTGTCGAAGCAACAAATGCCAAAAACGCAGAGAAGGCAGGAAAACCAGATGCAGAAATAAAAGCATTCAAAGATAAAAAAAGCGAATACCTAGGCCAAGCAATGAGTAAACAGCCCAAGGCGTTTAGAGTAGATCAACCGAAAGGAAAGTCGGGTCGCGACGAAGACAATTATCCTGGCATAACGTATGTGCCGAAACGTGCGGGAGGCAAATTCCACGTTAATGTTAGACAGATACCTAGTAACGTTCCTGGTGCAGAGAAAATACCAAAAGACAAGAAAAAAGAATCACGTACAGCAGGCCCCGCAGATGATGGTGAATCAATATACGACACAATGACAACTAAGGCCCCTGCAAAAGAAGGAGACTTGGCAAGAACAATATGGACATCTGTCAAAACAAGAACAAAAGGACTGTTTGACTTGGAGGGAGCACGACCACATGAGTTCATGTATCAATTATTCACAACAATGGATGCACAACTGGAAAAATCTAACCTGATTAAAGCACCATACCCGGAAGCGTGGTTTGGAACCGATACTGTAGATAGACTAATAACAGACCCTGCAAGACTGGGTGAAACCGTCGAAACACAATATTACGAACAAAAATTAGAAGAATACATCGGTGCTTTAGAAACAAGATACATTAAAAATTATTTGGTCCCGTCTGTATTATTGACTGAAACACAAAAAGGTCGAATAAAATACAGTAAAAATCCAGAGAAACTAAAGATGGCTTTCATGGAAAGACTTGCTAAAGATGCGGCAAGTCCACAGTTAGTAACAACTAACTATATCCTCAGACCATATGCAATGACAGTAGCCATTATGCGCGGTGTATTACAAATACCCATTCTGGACAGAGCGTCTTTTGTCGCACAGCAAATAGATGAAGACATGCGCACTGATATACGCAGACATATGTTCCATAACGAGATAAAACCAATTCTACCTAGAGACCACCCAATGTATGAACCACTACCATTAACCGATGCAGAACTCGCAGCAAAAGCAGAAGCAGCAGAAGAAGCAAAAGCAGAAGCAGCAGCGGGAGTCACAATATGAGTGACTTCAGCCTCGTATTCGTAGAGTTCGATAAGTTTGCTCGACTAGAAACTGTTGACAAAGAAACATTAACAGAAGACGACATAGATTTATTCTTGACTAATTTTTTATCATCAAACTCATTCTTCTATCACAAAGGCTTGCAGATAAGTTGTGCAAATAAGCCAGACAGAGAAACTGGCGAAAAAGCATATGATATGGATGGTAAGTCTTATGTCGAAGCAGTTAATGAATTAAAACCAATATTAAGTAAAAAGATAAGAGACAGTTATGGTAGCATTTCCAAAGACTCTAACGCATTTGCGTTCGATGCCGCACCTAGAACTGTCAAAGAAATTGCACTAAGTTTGGCATATGGCGCAGGATTAAATGCAGCAAAATGGCAAGCAATGTCAGAAATTGAGAGAATACAACACCCTGTTTATGCCAATGCACAAATAGAAGCAAATAGAATACAAAGTAGATTGGCACAGTATCATGAAAAGGTATTGCCTTTTATGCTAAGAAAAACAATGCATCATCCCATTTCGTTTATCAAATATAGCCAAACAAAAGGATATATCCCTACACCAATTAGGAACACTAACGAAGTTAATGAAGTTACACTATCGTCAGAAGAAGATTTACAAAACATACTGAGCAGCAAAAGATACAACGATACTGAATTCCCTGGTGCCAAAGATGAAGAAATTAGAGGGCTTGTCTGGGATCCATCACCAAGTAGAAAGAATTTGAAACTCGCTGTTATTGATATTGATAATCCAGCAGACCTAAGCAAAAAAAAGCTAAGAGAAGTTACGCGTAGTGCAGCACTAAGAATAGCAAATGCAGGCCACCCGTACATCATAATGTATACAGGTAAGAATTTTCAGATATGGATGGGTGAAAGTAAAGATAAACTGGGTGATGCGCCGGAAGTTATAGATTATCTTAGAGGACTTTTGAACGGACTTGGTAACTTCCAGGGCAGACAAGAAGCCATTGATGCAAACGAAATCTGGTTTGATGAAAACATATTGGCAAGTTCAACAAACAAACTGCCAACTAGGATGTTCTTCAGTTTACACAACCCATTAAGAAACCAAGAAAAGTCATATAGTGGTTTAGCCGCTGTACCAGTAAGTATCGACAACGTAATGACATTCGATCCTTACAAGCACGCACATCCAGATATTGTGCTACTGAACTTTGACAAATATGCAAGCATCATAGCCTCTTTCTTTGACACAGTGAAAGTTGGCCAAGACTATGGAGAGGATACAGAAACCGATCCAGAGTGCATTAGATTACCAGAGAAGTACCCTGATAATGAACTAGTATCTCTAATAGATAGTAATAGTAATACTATAGGGGTTAAGTTAGAAGATATATCTAATAAAGTAGCAGATGAAGAGTCTACATTTGTGTACGCAAAAGCAAGAGGTATAGACGCAGTAATAACATACAATGAACGTGGTGGACTTAGATTCGGTACGAATGCCTTGACTAGCACTAGAGTGAAGTCGTCAGGTAACAGAAAAGAAGAAGTTAGTGAAAGTGCCTTGTCTGCAATCATAACTCGAACAGGAATAGTAATACACAACGATTACATCTCTAGGGATTTGCAGCGGTATTGTCAGTCTAAGAATATCAAAGAATTAACTTTGGTTGGTCAACTAACAAGCACAGACTACATTGGTAATGAATTAGAAGAACAAGAGATACGTGGAATAGTATCAAGAAAAGAAGGAATCCTTGCTGAAGAGTTCAAGGCACTAAGATTCGTAATCAATAAGATAGCATTCTATAATAATGATATGGTCCCATTAGAGATAATGCATAAAGAAGTGGAGAAATTAAACGCTGGTAGAATACTACCAGGACCCAGCACACAGTTCACAAATCCTATGGGAGAGAAAATTAAAACATATTACAAAACCATAAGAAGCTTAAGAATGGGCAGAGAACTAGTCGTATTAGGAGAAGAGTCGTATCTCATTTCTGCATCAGACACAATGAACATGGTCATATTAGGCATGGATGCAAGGTCGACTGCATACCAACAAAATTCTAAAGAAATCGGTACCGTGTTTGTCGGTGTTATAAAAACCGATAGAAACAGAGGGCCAGTATATTACATCATGGCAAAAGCAGAAATTGCATTAAAGAAAGAAGATAGGATACGACTCAAAGAGATAGTAGTTGGTGAAGATAACAAAAACATAGTACCAGTCAATGTCAGAGATGACAAGTTCATAGACGTTATAGTGCTTACAGAACCAAGCATAGTAGTAGAGGTAGCATATAGTGATATTAGCAGTAGAATGACACTGGCCCTTCCGTCGCAGTTCATTCCAGGCACCACTTCTGGTAGACCTAAATTATACAGAATATTAGATGCGAAAAGATACGGCACAAAGGTGGTGGGAGCAAAAGTTATTGGAATTAACGAAGACTTGAGCCCATTGAAACAAACAGATGTTTCTTTCGACCAAGATAATCTAATTAAAATACAAGGAACAGCACCAAAAGGGGGCTTTACAATTGTGCAGTCGTTACCAAACCCAATCAAAAGAGACGACATGTACTCAACATATGACAAACCTCTCGGTGAAGAAATAGACACTAAGCTACCGTGGAAGATGTCTGAAAAAGCATTTGATAAGTTTAGTAAGTTGACCAAAGACACCGCACTAATTGGTTACGTCGATGGAAAGAGGATTTACTACAACAAAGCAGACCATTGGGTAATGCATGGAAATAACGAAGATTTCTTTTGGGCATCAATGACTTTCAGATCAATAATGAGCCCATTCAAACTACGAGGCATTGACATAATGACCGCAGCTAAGATGTGCGCAGAGTATGGCATAAATTGGCATTTAGTTGTATCAGAAAATACTTTCTACTGGATGTACTGTAACATAGAAAATGATGAGATCCGTAAAGAACATTCTAAGTACATACGCGACGAAGACTACGATGGTGATATAGAAGAAGTTTTATCCGATTTATTACACACAGTTAATTCAACCTACTCCCCTAAATCAGTTGTTAAAGATGCCAAAGTTCCTGGGTTTGTATTTGATGTAACTGTTGTCGAAAAAATAAAACAGAATCCCGCATTTTATGGCGTACCCAAAAAACTTAACTCGTGGATGGATGTGTATGTTGATTCAGTAGAATTAGGTCTCGATGAAGACGGTAACCAGAAATATAGGTATGAAGAAGCGGGTGGAACAATAGTACCATTGACTACTTATGGTGGTCGTAAAGTAGATGTTCCATTATTGAATAAAGATTATCTTGTAGAAAAAGACAGGAAAGTACCAGGAGAGTTTAATGCTGCAGCCAGGCGACACCATAAAGGCGAACCAGGATACAAAGTATACATTGATGAGGGTTCCGCAAATAGTCTAAATGCAACACCCTTCTATACTCAAACTAGTTTACCTTTCACCTTTGCAACCGCAGTAGATGATAAGTACGGTTATGGACAAGACGGTAATAGAGTACTATTTGGTAAAAGCGGAGCCGGCCAATTAAAACAAATCACAGATAAATATGATACAAAGTCGTTCAAGACACAAATCGATAACCACGACTTAGTAAATCAAGAGCAGTCAAAAGAAGATGCAAGAATACTCCAGTCGATGTTTAATTATGTACCAGGTGGTAAAGTTTTAGACCCAAATAAAAAAGAAACAGAAACTAGACCCGGATCAGGATTAAGTTTAGATTACCAAAAAGCGTATGAAGCCGACAATACAAGACTACAGAAAGCAACGAAAGAAACTGCTTTTGGACACTTCAAAGCCAAAACTAACCCACCAATAAAAACACAAGCATGGGCTGAATATGTCAGTAAGTATGTAGAAACACATAGATTATGGGATGCCGAACCAGAACCTAAAGAAAGCTGGGAAAGATATGGTCTTGGTGCGTTTCCTTCACACTTTGTTGAAATGTTAGAAAAGGAAAGATTATTGTTAAAAGCACAAGACGCACACTCATTAACAGAAGACGAACTGCGCATACTCAACGAATCTTTTGGTGCTGCACCATCAGGAGACTTGTTAGAAAGTCCGCTCAGTGATTTATTTGAAACAGTAGAAGAAGAGGAGGAAGTCGAATATGAACCAGATGATGAAGACTACGACATCACATGATATTGCCACCCTACTAAAGTTTCCAGAAATAGGAGAAATACTTTCTGGCAACAAAGTTACTGATACAGATATCAAGTACAAAGATGGTGTATTTAGGTACAGAATAACTTTACCAAAAGGTGTAAGACGTAGCGACATACCAAACATACTGCGTGAGTTTTACAATATTGGAATGTTTACATTGAATGGCGAAGATCACGTAGTAGAGAATCATGACTACCAAACAAGAACCACTAGAAATAATGTAGTCGTAATTGGATCGATGCAGGTAACTCCTGTGAGTTTAACTAATCCAGTACTAAAGAAAATGACTGCTCTGGAAGATTTTAACAACGAATATGATAAGATGGTCATGACTTCTCCAGAAACTTACTTCAAAGCATTTCCATACAGAGGCTTTAATGGCCCAGCATTTAGGTCTAAACTGTTTTCTTTCGTATCAAACATGGGAGAAAATTACGGCTATTGTGATGATAAAACAATCTACCATCGCAGAGCATCATTAGTTATGCCTAAAATAAAAATTACCAAAGCACCGGAACAGGCAAAAATGTTCTATCACACACATCCTAAAAAAGACGAGCCGTCTCTAAGTTCCGCAGATGACTATCTAATCTATTTCGACATGAGTCACAAGCCAAGAAACATTAGACACTTCTATACTGTTATGGCAGACAGAATGGATTACTTTCACATTGTACCTAAACCGTCAAAGAAGAAAGACTATGTTAAGATTAACGAAGACAAGTTTATTGCAGAATTAGATAACCAAATAGATGAAGCAGCAAGTAGATTAGATCAGGTAATGTCTAGTGATTCATACGGTGACGACTTACACTACTGTGAAAAGGTCACACGCGAAGTAGTAAAGTGGTTAAACAATAAGTATGAAAAATACTTTACAATAACTTACAAATGCCACTACCGAGTAAAGAACAACCCAGACAAACCAACTGGAGATGATTTGCACCTAGATGATGAGTTTATTGGTAAAGCATTGAAAGATCTGAAAACCGGATCTGCATCCTGGCCAGAGTTTGGGGAGAAAGACAAACCACAAGAAAATTATGCATACTGGCATTCAAAATACTTTACTATGAATAAGGATGCAAAAGGCGTTGGTTACATGGGATTACTTCCCGGTGACACTAGAAGGTTCAACCATTTCATATATGCTAAGTATAGAGGTAGTGAATATACCTATGAAGATCTACTAGGTATACTATGTATAAGTAATGATATAAAGATA
>Ga0114997_10005167_pt1 | contig 10003 bp, 9 predicted proteins | sample ArcticOcean_MG_C_2_FD_87045 | JGI IMG/M metagenome (GOLD analysis project Ga0114997, IMG submission 87045) | Marine microbial communities from western Arctic Ocean - ArcticOcean_MG_CB4_136 | ecosystem: Environmental > Aquatic > Marine > Oceanic | place: Arctic Ocean: Canada Basin | collected... | reverse complement strand
TTAATGGGCCCTCCTTAGAAGGTTGCCATTATATAAATAATCTTTTGTTTAGCTTAGTGTCTGTAGTTGCCAAAAAAAATCAGCAATTGAATTGTCAACTATATTGTTATGAAATCTTAGGAATTTGCCCCTTACTTACTGATAGAGTAAGAAGAACTTTATTTTGTTGTATCCGTTTAGTTTATTTATTTTGTACTGTATCAAAAAATTTGTCAAAAATCTGGTTATAAAATTTCTATTCTGTGTGATTGCTTATTATTTCTAAGGTGTTCTTTTTAATTATCTCATTTGTATGTAAGTTTTAACATAAGAAATCAATGCTTTATAATGGGGGTATTTCTCAAATTCAAATTTAAAATATTACGAATGTAATAATTTTTTTATTAAATACTAAGTAATTATTATTTTGGATGATGTTTATAGTAAAAATATATAAAGAAGACTAGTTCGATAAATATATATAGGTATTTAAACTATTTGACTTATTCTTCTAGAAGAAAGAGGGTATGTTGCTTTTGTTCTTAAGGTCGTTTTAGTGTTTAATTTTGCGCAGTCATTTTAACTAGGTTCCCCAACATTGTTGTGGGATCGCCGAACATGCTTTTATCTTTTGTTATTGAAAAATTCGGTTTTTCCAGCGTACCACCAAGCTGAAAATAAGTTTCAGCAAGTACATCTTTCTTAAGGGTGTTGTTAAAGAATGGGATGGTTTTTTTTATACTATTCAGGAAATTTATAGAGGTCACCTTGATTCCCCCGGCTATTTTATTAGTTTTTAAATTGGCTGCCGCTAAAGTTATAAAATTTATTTGTGGTCCTTTGAGTTCAAATTTATCGGTAGTGATTTGCCCTTTCCAAGCTTTAAATTCACCAGAAAATGTATGAAAAACTAATTTGTTGTTTTTTTTAGTAACGGATAAAAAATTCAGAAAAGAGAATGGTGAAAATTTATCGCTTAGCCATGTCGAAGTATTAATAGCCCCACCTTTAAGCTCAAAACTTAACTTCCCTGATAGACCACTTCCTATAAGAGGCAAAAGAACTGCTTCTTCATTTTTTTTAAAGGTTGGGGCTATGTTTAGATTGCCTTGTAACATTGCTCTAAAGAGAGCGGATCCTTCTATTTCTTCTCCTAGAAAATCCTCAAGTTGAAGGTCATTTCCGTTTGCGTGGATTAAATAAGTGCTGTGTTTAGGCCGATAGTCACCTGAAAAAAAAATCATACCATTAGATGGCACTATACGCCCATTGCTGAATGAAATTTTTTTCGGAGAAAATTTTAATTTTGTTTTGGCTGTGCTAATTGAGATATTGTTGAAAAATAAATTTTTGAGCTGAACTGTTGCGATGATTTTTTGGGGTGCTTTTTGAGAAAATTTTATCTTGGTTTGTCCTATTTTGTTCAGGCCTTCAACGCCTAATGAAAGGTCGCTTATTTCCAGTTTTCCATATATTTTTCTAGTAGAAAGTTTTTTATCTAACGATTTTTGGAGGTCAATGGAACCAGTTAGAATCCCGTTTGTTGGTATCCATTGATCAGGTAACTTAAACTCAGCTGATGTTAGATCTATTTCATTAATGCGTGTGTTTACATTAAATGACTCAACCAAAGATTCTGTCTTCAGAGCGGATAGGTTGAACTTTAAGTCTGAACGAATAGTACCATTCCATAATGCTCCATTGATTTGATAGTTCAATGCCCCATTTTGATAAAAACCTTCCCCATTAATGTCAGATAAGTTTATGCCTCCAAGGATTTCGTTTTCAGGTGTTAGGATTTCTAGGGCACTAATCTTAAAGCCACTTTTTATCACTATATCTTTAAGTCGGTTTTGACTTGTACTAATAAGCCCTTCTAAGTTAATGAATATTTTTTCTATTTCCCCTGACTTAATTATTACTGAACTAGGGATTGCTTCCGCGTTTATTAATGAATAGAGGTCATTTAAGGCAAAAGAAGTAGACTCTATATTTACTTTGACAGGACTTAATCCCTCCAGTACATCCAAGGCTTCTATAGTTCCCTTAAACTTCAAAGCTCCCGCCACTATGTGAGACAATTTGCCTTTAATATTAATCTGGCTGGATGTGGGGTTTGAGATGTCTAACTGAGCATTTAAAAATATAGGGGTTATTATTAAAAAAGGTTCATCGCCGTCAGGTTTTGAAAATATGAATTCACCTTTTTTTATTGTAATGGAACGAAGAGATAAACTCTGCTCCTTTAAAAGGTTACGTATGGACTCTAATAGGCCTATCTCAGGTATTTTTGTTTTTAGTGTTTTTTGTTTTACTACGTCGTTAGGTTTTAAAATATTTTTTTGAAATTTTGTGTCTATATTTTTAGAAACATTTAATAAATTGGACGAAATTGCTTTTGAATCAAAAGTTATATTTATGATCGGTTTTACCAGTAGTATTTTCTTTATTTTTAATTGACCTGCCAATAAAGGTTTTAATTCGGCATCAATCACAAGGTTCTGCGCAGAGAAAATTTTATTTACACCATCTTTCGAACTCACTTTTAGTCCACTTCCTTGGAGCCTTAAACCATTAAATAGACTTAAATTCAATGACTCAATTTCGATAGATAAGTTAGTTGACCGACTCAATTCTTTCATGATGGGTTCGCGTAGTGAGGGCAGATTCGCTGAAATAAGCCCAATGATGGCAATACCGAGAATACCTGCAATAAGAGTAAATTTGATAAATCTGGTTGATTTATTAGTTTTTTTTTTGATTTCCTGTGCAGACATGGTTAGTTCAAGTTATATGTAAGAAACGCCGATTATAAACAATCAGAGATGATTCCTAACAATATATAAAATAAGGTTTTTGTTGAATTTAACTCAATGCTTAATATGTTAGCATTATATTAAAGCAAACATTATAAATCAAAGAAAGAACATCTAATGAGATTGTATGGGAAGTTTAGTAAATTTATAGTTATTGCAGTTTTTTTAGGTTTTATTGTATGGGCTATTCGAGAGGGAAAGTTCTCTCCTCTCTGGAGTAACGCTCAAACATTATTCTTGGGAAAGAGAGAGCCGAAGCTTACTTTTATAGACTATAAGTTTAAAGAAATTATACGTAAGGATGTTGCCCAGAAAGTGTTAGCGACAGGTACGGTAAGCCTAAAGACTGGTGCAGAGGTAAAGATTGGTGCCCGTATTTCAGGACAGTTGGATAATTTAATGGTTAAAATTGGCGATATTGTCAAGGCCGGTGACACTATAGCAACTATAGAACACGAAGATCTCCTAGCGCGTGTTGCCCAATTTTCAGCTGACCTTAAAGAAGAAGCGGTGCGTCTTGCTAAGGTGAAACAGGAGGGACCTCTTGAGATAAACAGGCTAAAAGCCTCCTTGGAGGAACGTAATGTGCAAATTATTTTGGCGGAAAAAATGCTTTTACGTAACCAGTCTTTGAAAAATAATGGGATTGTTTCAGAGGCTACTGTCGATCAAACAGATGAGCGCTTAATGGTTCTAAATGCACAAATCAAACTAGCAAAAGAAGAAATAAAACTTGCAAATGCCCGCTCACAAAACGATATCCTTCTTCAAGAAGTAAAAGTGGAAAAAGCGCTTGCGAACATACGTGAGCAAAAAACTCAACTATCGTATGCAACCATCACAGCACCCATTGATGGAGTTGTAGCTTTTGTTTCAACGCAAGAAGGAGAAACTGTAGTTGCAAGTATGAGTGCACCTACATTTGTTACCTTGATTGATTTGAAAAAAGTGGAAGTAACGGCCTATGTGGATGAAACAGATATTGGTAAAATAAAAGAAAAACAAAAAGCAAACTTTACTGTAGACGCATTTCCAAAAATATTTTTTGATGCAGTCATTCGTGAGATCCGACCAAAAGCAGTTATAAAGGATAATGTAGTAAATTATGAGGTTATGCTAGATATATCAAAAAAAAATATTGCTCTATTGAGGCCAGAGATGACAGCAAACATAATTGTGACAACGGGGACCCACCATAATGTGCTGGTAATTCCGCGTGGTGCAGTTAAAAGATCAGGTAAAAAGTCATTTGCGGTAATTAAAGAAAGCGCTAATATTTCTGAAAAAGCTATTGAATTAGGTTGGCGTGACGGAGATATGCAGGAAGTAACATCCGGGCTTAGTGAGGAAGATGAAGTTGGGATTCTTATCAAAACAAAAAATAAAAAACGTGGCAGGCGCAGACGATGACCACTTTAAAGGTAATAGAAGTTAACTCTATTATTAAGACATATAAAAGCGAAGGGTTAGAAACAAATGTTTTGAAGGGTATTTCTATTGCCATTGATGAGGGAGATTACGTTAGTATCATTGGCCCTTCTGGATCTGGCAAAAGTACCTTGATGACAATATTGGGTTGTTTAGGCCAGGCGACCAGTGGAACTTATCTCTTAGATAAAGAAGAAGTGGGGCAGTTTAGTGATCGAGAATTATCTCGTATTCGTAATGAAAAAATTGGTTTTGTATTTCAAGCCTTCCATTTGCTTCCGGGTGTTTCTGCTTTTGATAACGTGATGATTCCTCTAATCTATTGCAGTAAAACTCCTAAAGATGCCAAAGAGCGAGTGGAAAGAGCCTTAATTAGAGTGGGGCTAGAGCACAGAATGAACCATACTCCTGGACAACTTTCTGGAGGGGAACAACAGCGTGTAACTATTGCGCGTTCTCTGATTAATGATCCTAAAATTATTCTAGCTGATGAGCCAACTGGAAACCTTGATTCTAAAAATGGGATAGAAATCATGGCCACTTTTGATGATTTAAATGAAGAAGGTCGAACTATAATTATAATAACCCATGATTCTGTTGTAAGCGAACATGCAAGACGCATACTCACGCTAAGAGACGGACAAATCGCATCGGATAGAATCAATGAGAATTTCAAGAAACCTCGTGCAGGCTTTTCGCGGGTTGCGACTCAATAAAAGCAACACGTTTCTCATGACCCTTGGGATCATGATTGGAATTGCTTCACTAACTGTTATTGTTGCTATCGGAGAAGGAACTAAATCAAAAGTTTTAAGTCGAATTGCTAGTTTGGGGTTCGGACCAGAATCGTTTTCAGTTTATTCTGGTGCAGGAAGACTTTTCTTTGGACGTAACCGAAATGTCACTAGTATGACCTTGCAAGATGCTGATGATATTCGAGCAATGCCTGAAGTTGCTATTGTTGTGCCACGGCAACGAAAGCGAATGCGGATCATAAATAAAAAAGAATTTACCAGCACTCGTGTATATGGAGTATCTCCAGAATGGCAACCTGCTAGGCAATGGAAAGTTGTAGATGGAACTTTCTTCAATGATATGGATATGGAGAGAAAGAGAAAGGTTATTGTTTTAGGTGCGACACCAGCTTACAACTTATTTGGAGAGAAAGATCCTATTGGGAAAAAAATAAGAGTGGGTCATGTATTCTTTGAAGTCATTGGTCTTCTCAAGAAAAAAGGTCTTACCGAAAGTGGATATGACCCGGATAACAGAGCTCTTATTCCATTGACTACATCTATGTCGCGTTTGTTTCGACAGGCACATCTGCACAGTATGAAGGTTGTCTCTATCCATCCAGAAATGGTTCAAAAAACCATGGAAGGGGTCACTCAAATTTTGAGACGCAATCACGGTTTATCCTCATTGGCAGATGATGACTTTCGCTTTGTTACGCCCGAAGGCATTATGCAATGGGTTACTGAATCTGAACAGGCCCTTAATAGGATGCTTTTTCTTGTCTCTACTGTTTCGCTTCTGGTTGGAGGAGTTGTTATTATGAATATTCTTTTAGTTTCTATTCGTGAACGTATACGCGAAATTGGAGTTCGGCGGTGTTTTGGTGCCCGCCGTTCAGATATCACTCAACAGTTTCTATTTGAGTCGATATTAGTTTCATTACTTGGTGGTTTGATGGGGGCTATTTTGGGTTGGACACTATCCACAGCCTTAAGACACTTTGAGTTTTTACCCGTAAAAATAACTTTGGACCCTTTTTTACTTGCTTTCATATTTTCCATGATAGTTGGTCTTATTTTTGGTATTTATCCAGCGAGAAAAGCAGCTTTACTAAGTCCAGATGAGACAATTCGATAAAATTTTATTATGAAGCTCCTAACCATTGCCTTGATTGCATTAAAGTCGAATAAAATAAGGTTCTTTCTGGCATCACTTGGAATAGTGATCGGTATTGCAGCGGTTATTGTAATGGTGGCAATTGGTAAAGGGTCTCATCATGAGGTCATGAGTGTCATAGCAAAAATGGGCGAGAACCTCTTAACCATCAACGCGGGTGAGATGAAACGACGAGGAGGTAAGCTCAGGCTTTCGGGTAATGTAACAACTCTTAGTCCGCGAGATGTAGATTTTTTATCGCAAGAAGTCGATGGTCTACAGATGGTTGCACCTTTTGAGATTAAGGAAATGAAGATAAAGTATCTTCAAACTCTTACAGCAACTAATGTGGCCGGTTCCACTCCTGATTTCTTGGGGGTGCGTAACTATTCGATTGATTATGGTGAAATGTTTAGTGAACAAGATCAGCAGTTGGGGGCAAAAGTTGCGGTGATTGGCAAAACAGTAATAAAAAATATGTTTGGAGAAGATGACCCTTTAGGGAAAACAGTTCGGATTAATGCAATTCCGTTTAAAGTCATTGGAATATTTGAAACTAAAGGACTCGATTCTGATGGAGTTGACCAAGATGATCTTTTACTCATCCCAATTAAAGCAATGCTAAGGAGGGTTCTAAATCAAACTTATATTTCGACGATTTATGCCAAAGCTGATTCTAGAAAAAATATTGAACGGATAACAGAAAAAATTAGTACAGTTTTAAGAGATCGTCATAAAATTTTAGATGATGCTGAAAATGATTTTACGGTTATCAGTCAACTTGATTTAGAAAATCTAAAGACAGAGACATCCGAACTATTCACTCGTTTAATTGTCGGTGTCGCTTCAATATCATTGGTTGTTGGTGGCATAGGAATTCTTGCTGTAATGCTTATTTCAGTTAAGGAGCGTACTCGCGAAATAGGAGTTCGCAGGGCTGTTGGTGCTACCAAAAGAGATATTATTGAACAGTTCTTATTTGAATCGCTTCTGATCGGTTTGTTTGGTGGATTTTTTGGTGTTATTTTAGGAGTTGGGATTACTTTGGGTGCCTCGGCATGGGGATTAGGGAAATTACTGCTTGATATCAATTCAATCTATATATCTACAGGTGTATGCATGATGATTGGAGTTATATTTGGGTTGTTTCCGGCTATTAAGGCATCACGCCTTGATCCAATGGTTGCATTAACTGTTGAATAAGGTTGTGAATTCAGGTCAAAAAAATGCCGGTATTTTTTAAAATACCGGCATTTTAGTTTGCAATATAGTGTAATACTTATAAAAATCTAATCAAAACCCTGCCATTATTCCACCATGATTTGCAGCAATCATTCCAATAAGCATGGGTATCGATAGCCAGGCATTTGTTCGGCTTGCAAGAAAAGCATTTCTTTTTGCCTTCGCTAGTGCATCACCTTCCAGATCTCCAGCAATAATTTTCTTTTGATTAGGCCAGATAATAAACCAAACATTCCCAGCCATAATAATACCCAAAAGCATACCGATCATTATTTCTCCGCTGGGAATTCCCTCAACAATATGACGGCCTGCCATGTAATAAGCTATTCCCGTAATCACGGTCCATAGAGCAGCATGTCGAAAGAAAAATAGTGCTCGTGGAAGAATGATTTGTGTATATGCTTTTGCCGCACCCTCTTCAGTCATTTTGGGCATAGATTGCACCTGCACCAAATTAAAAAAGTAGAGTAGTCCGATCCATAAAATTCCAATTAGCACATGAAGAAATTCAAAAATCCACATAATAGTATTCCAGCTCCTCTTTTAAAAATATTAATAAACTAAATACAAATTGCTTTACATATTCACAAGCATAAACTTGTTTTTGAGTGGGCTAGTAAATTCAATAAGTTTTAATAAAAACCCATTACCTTGGATGGTGAAAAGAGGTTATTGGGTTCATCTTTTTAAATTATTGCTATTCTATACTTTTGATAGCGTTGAATGCTACTTTAAATTTTTCTAATAATAGAATTTACTTCTGACTATATTATTGATTGAGAAGGAAAAAAAGGAGCGTTGCTAACGATATTAGATTAAAAATGAGAATATAAAAAGACCATCGTATTTGACTTTTTTGATCAGATTGTAATGTGTCGTAACTATTAGAAGGTTTAAAACTAATTCTGCTTTCTGAATAGTCTGTTAATGAATTTAGCTGATTCTCTAAAGATTGCTTGGTTGTGGCAAGAGTATTATTTTTTATTTTTAGTTTTTTAATTGTGTCTTTTAGTTGAAGTTTTTCAACTTTTAAGGCTTTTGTTTTTTCTGTTTCTCGAATTAATGCTTCTTCAGGTCCTAAAGTCACCCCATTTTCTTCATAAGGATTTTCCCAGTTATCTTCCATGAAAAAATTACTTTCCGTGAAACGAAAGGCTTGCATTATTTAATTGCTTTAAATGCTCAGTGCTTAGCTTTAGGTCGCCTGCGAGAGAAAAATCGGATACTTGGTTGGGTTTTCGTGAGCCAACAATTGCAGTGAGAATATTTTTTTGCTCTAGTACCCAAGCAAGAGCAACTGAAATTGGTTTTGTTTTGATATCAGCAGCGATATTATTTATCAAATCTCTAATAGGTTTTGATTTTGTTAATAAAGGTTCTTGGTAAAGTTTGTTCCATTTACGTGCTGGCAAAGCAGTTGCTTCAATAGAAAGACGGCCTGCTAGTAAACCTTGAGCTGTTGGAGAGTAGGCCATATAGCCTATTTCATTATCATGGCAGATATCTCTAGTTTTTCCTTCATAGTTTCTTTGAAGAATATTATAAGGTACTTGATTGATACAGAAATTTTTAATTCCTTTGCCTAGTCGCAGAAGGTCTTGTTCCATAAAATTTGACAAACCTACTGTTATTGCCTTGCCACTTTTTCTAAGTTCTTCCATTATCATACAAAGCTTCTCACTTTGCTCAATGCTATTAAAGTAGTCACTCGGAAAGTGAATAAGGTATACATCAACATAGTCTCGTTTGAGTGCCGTAAGAGAATTATTTAACCTTTTATGGTAATCATTATATGTTAACGAGGCATCGGGCCAGATTTTTGAAATAATAATAACATCTTCCTTTTTATGCCCTAATGCTTTTCCCAGCCGACGTTCTGATTCACCATCGCCATAACCCTCGGCTGTATCAAAAGCACTAATGCCTAACTCTAGAGCTTTTTTGACTACAGTATCTGCGGATCGAGGTGAACAAATATTACCCCAACCCTCACTAGGTGCTATTTGCCAACAGCCAAATGTGATTACGCTCCAATCTTTTTTAAGACCTTTACATTTAATATAACGCAAATCACTACCTTCTATAATTAGTGCTTTAAAAATAACGTTAGAGGTGTCTGTTATGACGGGGTTTTACAAAGTTAAAATCTGTATCAAAAATCTTCAGGTCATAGCTTTGTTTAGATTTTATTTACCTCGATGTCGCCTACCTAAACCTCAGTACGTTATATGGGCTTATTTATTTATACGAATAACAAATGGAATTATTAAACTATTTTCTTTGATAGCCCTTTTGGACGACCTCTTTTATCTTTACAAAATAGATAGGGGTCTTGAAACAGCTTATCTGATCTTTTAAGTAGAGATTTTTGTGAAATGACTTTTTGTAGTTTGCCGGCAGGGTTATAAACCTTAACCTCGTGAATGATGGTCATATTTTTACCCTCAAAAGATTATTTATCGACACACACTAGCGTCCCAACATTAAGGAATAATTAAAAGAAAATTAATTTTTAATAATAAAGTTTAATAAACCCTAGTAAGATAAGGAGTGGAGTTAGTTTTTTTAGTGATTTTACATATAATGGAGGGTCTTGTGGCTATTACGAAGGTGTGGATTGAGAAAGGTTGTATTTCATGCGGTATGTC
>Ga0114997_10005166_pt1 | contig 10007 bp, 11 predicted proteins | sample ArcticOcean_MG_C_2_FD_87045 | JGI IMG/M metagenome (GOLD analysis project Ga0114997, IMG submission 87045) | Marine microbial communities from western Arctic Ocean - ArcticOcean_MG_CB4_136 | ecosystem: Environmental > Aquatic > Marine > Oceanic | place: Arctic Ocean: Canada Basin | collected... | reverse complement strand
GCACGTTTGTAGAAAACGCCGATCACTTTCATGCCAAGTGGGTAATGAAGAAGAATAAAGACGGAAAAATAGAAAAAGTTTTAATGAAATCGCCTTATTGGGCAGAAAAAGAGAATTTTACTGTAATTATTGGAAATCACAAGTTCTACAAACTAAATTAGTTCCCTGTTATGGCTTTATTAGAAAAAGTTTCAGTAGTCGTTCCTTGTCACCCTCCTCATATTCCTCATTTGAATAACTCAATTCAAAGTTTTTTAAATAACACTGAGCGACCAGATGAAATTATTATTGCTTTAAGTGAAACGTCTTTAAATGATGGAGAAATTTTACAAAACGGCTTAAGGAACACGTTTAAGTACGAAGACATTAAAGTTTTTTCAACAACTAAAAAACAATTTGCAGGTGAAAACAGGAATCGTGGTGGGTTTACTGCGCTAAATGATATTATTATATTTTTTGATGCTGACGATGAATCTCATACTCAGAAAATAGAAATTACAAAGAAAATTTTTAAAGAGTATCAGCCAAGTATAATGTTGCACGGGTATACGTGTGAGCATTTCGATCCTTCTCGAACATATGACGTAAATAATATAGGTATCGTCCATCCAGAAGCTATATATGAATATACATTTGGAAAAATAGATAATCCTAGGTGGATATTTACAAATCGTTACGCAGATAATCATTTTGGGAATGGAAATCCGCATCATGGCCACGCCGCTATACATAAAGACACATTACGGAAAGTCCAGTACACAAATCATTCTTGTGGAGAAGATTCTATATTTTGCGTAAGCGTGTTAAAAGAATTAAAAAATATTATATATACAGATTCCGTATTAGTAAATTACAATATTGGTAGACTTCCCCCCACAAAGAGTGTATAATAGATTTATGGGAGCGTACTGGATTCGATTTAATACCTTACGCTAAATTGCAAGCAGAGGATGATAGTCGGCCTCTTAAAAACCTCTATCAAAAAAACATAAATGCCAATAGCAATATTGACACGGAGTTTGCTCCTTCTTTAGCTGAGGCTGACGAGATTCTCGCTCAGTTCGGTTACGTGGAGGAAGAGCTCTCGATGGCAGCATAGTTCTGCCCCGTCCTACTCTGGATGCTCGTTAAGGAGATAGGGCGACGACAGCGAGCAAAAACCTAGTATTTAGAGTGGTTCGAGCTAGGTTAAAGAAATCGCACCACGAACTCGTGTAGGCTGTCTGTCAGTAACCTGCCAAGCGAGTTAAGAAATACTGACTAAGCTTGTAGCATATTTAAGCCGATGGCTTTAAAGACGCGGGTTCGATTCCCGCCGCTTCCACCAAATTTTTTCTTCTTGACTTGTCTGCAGATAGATGAGAGACTTCAAACAGATCTTTTAAATAGCGGTGAATAGCGCGAAAACGTTTTAGACACCTCAAAGCCCGTAAAAAGGCACCAATCAAGTTTACCTAATAAGTTACACGTTACTGCGGGAGCGCGCGGCGTTTGAGATTGGAGAAATTCCAGAAACTTCAATCCTCTTCAGGGGGAAAAAGCTAGGAGTCACATGCCAAAAGAAAAGTCCCACCGCTTAAATTAAAAGAAAACATTACATAAACTTAGATGGTTACAAGCTACCGAGTTCAAGCCTAAAAGTCTTACGAGACGGGGGAGAACCGATACTGCGAGAGCGGGGAATGCGAAGGACTGAAGTGGCCATCTAATTAAAAAATACTTATTTTACAATAGGGCTTCCTGTGCTTAATCCCTTCGGGGGAAAAAATAAAAGCTAGGAGTCAACATTGATTTTCCTCCTTACGTCATCTATAATTACACAATGAATGTTACAATTTTATTCTTCAGCACGAATCGATTGGAATATCTTATCCCTACGCTCGAGTCTTTCCATGCTAAGATTAACTTTGGCGATCTCGACTTAACTAAAATTTTAATTGACGATTACCCAAGCGGGCGCGACGATTCCCTTTTCTATAAAATAAAAAAACAATACAGCATTGATGAACTAATTCTTCATCCAGAAAACAAAGGACAAAGCGCTACTTGGAGTGAGGCGTGGGAGCACGTTCCCGAGAAAACGAATTATATTTGGCATCAAGAGGATGATTTTGTTTTCCCCAATCAAGTTGAGGTGAAACATTTAATTGACCTGCATGAAGCTCTCCCTCGATCGCTCGCTCAAATATGCCTCAAACGACAAGTGTGGTACAACGACGGAACAGATTTCATAACTAAGATCGAGAACGGAGCAGTCGGCCACGAAATACCCATAATGATTGGAGATAGAAAAGAAAACTTAATTCTCCATCAACATTACTTTAATGCGAACCCCTGTATTTACCCGCGCTGGATTATCGAAGAAGAATATTCTCACAACCCACAGGAATCAGTAATTATTAATGATTTAAAAAATAAATACGGAGAGACAGTCCAGTCGGCCATCTACGGGAAGAGGTTAGACCCGCCTCTGTGCGAACACATAGGGTATTATAATCAAGGCCGAAAGGTACTAGAAAATGAGCCCGGCTGGGATTGGTTAAAAGATTACGACGCAAGTAAAAAATATTACTCCCAAAAATATCTCAAAGAATACGATAAAAAAATTAATTAATCCCTTTGAGCTTTTTGAGCTCGGCCTTTAGTTCTTCTAGGTCTTTTTGAAGATATTCTATACGTAAATCTTGTTTAGCGTCATCAGGCAAGGCCCCCAACTCCCCTCGGGGCCACTTAATTCTAAATTCGCTGTTCATCTCAACAGCGTCTTGCATACGAATTACATCTAATTGTAACTGTGAGAGTTGAGCGGTTAGGCTGAACCATACTCCCGCAATAGCTAGTATGCCTAGCACAATGCCCACTAGAGTCTTTACGTCTAGGTTTATCTGTGAAGATTCTTTGATGTCTATAGGCTCGGTCATTTTTGATTGGTACACATATTTACACCTAAATTCAGCTGACTCATATGTTTTTAGTTTCCTAGCTAAGGATTTAATAAGCTGCGGCGAAATATTGCTTGACGCAACGGTAAAATTAAATCATATTAGTACTTATACCCCGTTATATGGGGCCGCGTCAAAACTTAAATATGCAAAAATTAAAACCAGTTGGTTTATCGGGCTTCGCCACGGTTGGTAAAGATTTCTTTTTCGAAATGCTGTCTCAAGAATACCCTGCCGTAAGATTTTCTCTTGCTGACATACTCAAGACAGAAATGAGAAACGATTTACTAGAAGAGACAGCTATAGATATTTTTAATTGCACGAAAGAAGACAAAGAGACCCTTCGCCCCATGCTTGTAAAATACGCCATAGCCAAACGCAAGGAAACAGAGGGGCGGTATTTCATTGATAGATTAAACTTTGTTTTAGATAACACATTTACGCTTTCTAAAATTCCCGTGATTACAGATATACGTTACTGTGAGTACCCCAAAGACGAAGTTCGCTGGCTCAAAGACGAACTCGGAGGCGTCTTGGTTCATATAGAAAAATATAAAATTATTAATAATAAAAGAAAATATGTTAGCGCACCGAATGAAGACGAGAAAAAAAATGATCCTTTTCTTAGGGAAAATGCTGACTATGTAGTAGATTGGGAAGAGTCTAGTGCCCCCACGATAGAAGAAGTAAAGAAATCTTTGCGGCCCCATGTAAAAAAATTTATTGACTGGTACAAGAATATCTTGTAGTTTTTCTATAAGGTGATTATAAAAGACAAAGGAGACAACGAGCTGATCCTTGAAATTAAAAAATCTGGCTGTAACGATAGCTTTAAAGAGCTAACGTCAAGGCATTCGAACTTATATTACAAAATATGTCAAAAATACCTACCCGTACTTAAGCGAATGGGCGCCCATACCGAAGATATATTTAATGATGTAGATTATGTATTTTTTAAGTGCCTAAATTCCTTTGACCCCTCTAAAAATACAAAGTTTTCGACGTGGCTTGGCAATTACGCGCGTTACAATTGCCTGAACCACATAAATACTCAAAAAAAGCACGGCACCTGCGAAGAATTAGACCATGAATCGACAATTAATGATCAAATTTACAAAGAAGAATACGTAGAAGACGCGAGCGGCGTAGAATATATTTATTCAATTTTATCAAAACTAAAAGATAAAAGAATTATAAAAGTATATGAAATGAGATACGAAAAAAATGGCGAAAAAAAAGCGACTTGGTCAGAGATAGCAGGGGAAATGTCAATTAGTACCCAGACAGCAATTAATTTGCATTCTCGCGGCAGAAATATGCTCGCCAAAAAACTTCGTAATAAAAAAAGCTACAATTTAATTTAATTACTTGACAACATTGCAAACAAGAGCTAATATTATTTTAACATGACAGAGACAAATAACAATACTAACAATACTAACAATGATTGGCAAGAACGCGAGTGTGGCGCTCTTTGGAAACAGAAGGGGAGAAATCAAAACTTTCTTTCTGGGCATATCGAAGTAGACAACGGCTTTGGGGAAAAACAAAAGGTTCGCCTAGTTGTGTTTTCTAATAAGCATAAAACTAACGATAATCACCCAGACTTTAGGGTTTATCTTTCTAAAGATCGTGAGGCTACGTCCGAGGCTACAGCTTCAGCCGCGACGGAAGTTACTGCTGAAGCTAATATGGCAGAGACCGTTCCGGCGGGCGCATCAGACGATGACCTTATCTAGAAAATGAAGTACGCCTTAAACGTGCCAATTAATCCAGTTTCCTTTGGGCAAGTATCAACATGCTTGCTCAGGGAAATTTTTTATAGGTCTATCTTCGGCTCAGAGGATGACGTTTCACTCTTTCCGATAGGCCCCGTCAATTTAGATTCCCAGTCTCTAGAGGAAGATTTTTCTGCTTGGCTTAACGACAAGGTTCAAAATAATTTAGTTACGCATTCTAGAAAAAACCCCACCTTAAAACTTTGGCATCTTCACGGAGGGTTCGAATCTCTAAGCGAGAAGCAGGTTTTATATTCGTTCTATGAGTTAGATAGCCCGACTTCATTTGAAAAAACAGTTGCGCAAGACTCAAGGGCTGTCTTCTCTTCTCGCTATACCGCATCTATCTTTAAAGATCATGGGGTCGATGTCGGTTATGTCCCCTTGGGGTTCGATAAATATAATTTTAAAAAATTAAATAAAACTTATTTTTCTGATGACAGAATTGTATTTAATGTTCTAGGAAAACTAGAGAAAAGGAAAAGCCACGACAAAATAATTAAGTACTGGATCAAGAGATTCGGTAATGATAAAAGATATTTCTTGCAGTGCGCCATTCACAATCAATTTATGCGCCCAGAGCAGAACAAGCAAGCGCAAACGGCTCTTACCGAAGGCAAGTCTTACTTTAATGTACAATTTCTAGATTATGTCCCCAGTAATGCTGCCTATAACGATCTTTTGAACTCGGGAGACATCGTGCTCGGCTTGTCGGGCGGAGAAGGCTGGGGCTTACCGGAGTTTCAGTCCGTGGCTTTAGGGAAACACGCTGTAATTCTTAACGCTCACGCTTACAAAGATTGGGCTACTCCAGAAAATTCAGTCTTAGTAGAATCCTCTGGCAAAACCGAAGTTTATGATGGTATGTTTTTTCGACAAGGCATGCCGTTTAACCAAGGCAATATTTTCACCTTCGACGAAGACGCCTTTGTTGCGGGTTGCGAGAAGGCAATCGAACGCGTAGAAAAAAATAGAGAAAACGAAGAAGGATTAAAGCTCCAAGAGGAATTTACTTACGCAAAGACTTTGGACGGTCTCCTAGAAGAACTTAAAAAAATTAATTAAAATATGCCTATTTACACGTTCAAGAACCCCAAAACAGATGAAGTAATAGAAGTTCTTCAAAAGATGGCCGAAGATCATTCCTACGCCGACGAAGAAGGGGCTCAATGGGAAAGGGTCTGGTATCCCACAAATTTCAGCATAGACGGAACGATAAATCCTTGGTCGAAGGATTCTTTTAATAAATCTGCTGAGGGCAAAAATTATACGCTTGGCGAAATGTGGGATCGCTCCGCAGAAATGAGCGCAATTCGTGCGGAAAAAGAAGGAGCAGACCCAGTCAAAGAAAAATGGGAAAAAGACTACGCCAAGGACCGTAAAGGTATGAAGTATTCTAAAGACGGCAGCCTACTGGGTGATACGAGCGGTTTGGACGTAGAAATTACCTAATTTTAATTTAACTTAAATTTTTCTTTCCTCAGGGGTAAAAGTCTCGTATGATTGGTGAATAGAGTTAGGTACTGATGCAAATGAATTCAAAAGATTTTCACGTTAAGAAAAGAAACAACCGTCTTCAAAAGCTAGACATCAACAAAGTTAACCTTTGCGTGCAGAGGGCTTGCGGTGACTTGGCAGACGTTTCCGCTAGCGAAGTCGTTATCGACGCTGACGTGCAGCTCTACGACAAAATCCCTACGAAAGAAATTGACCAAGCTTTAATCATGTCCGCTAGGGTAAAGATAGAGAAAGAGCCTAATTATTCTTACGTTGCAGCTAGGCTACTTTTAGGTAATATCCATAAGGAAGTTTTCGAATGCTCGGTCGATAAAGATGCTTTCGATCATCAGTATAGGCTTTCTTTTATCAGGAATATAAAACTTTTAGTGAAAGCAGGAAGATTAAACAAGGAGCTCCTTAATTTTGATTTAAAAAAATTGTCCGAATCTCTTTCATTAGATAGGGATTTTAAATTTAAATATCTTGGGCTACAGATTTTACATGATCGATACTTTCTACATATCGATGATCGTCGCATGGAATCCCCACAGTCATTCTGGATGAGGGTCGCTATGGGGTTGGCCTTAAACGAGAAAGACAAAGAGGAAAAGGCAATAGAATATTACGAAGTCCTGTCAACGTTTCGCTTGTGTTGCTCTACCCCTACTCTATTCAATAGCGGGAGCGTCCGTAGTCAGCTCAGCTCTTGTTATCTCAACACTTTCGATGATAGCATCGACGGCATATTTGAGGGCGCTTGGCAAGAGGCTCGAAAGTCTAAGTTTGCTGGGGGGTTAGGGTTTGATGTTTCCAACTTCCGTTCGGCAGGTTCTCGCATTAAGGGAACAAATGGGACCTCTAGCGGTCTTGTTCCTTGGTTAAAAATATTCAACGACCTACTCGTGGCCGTCAATCAAGGGGGCAAACGCCCCGGAGCAGGGTGCGCATATCTTGAGCCATGGCATCTAGATATTGAAAGCTTTCTTGAATTAAAAAAGAACACGGGTGACGAACGCCGCCGTTGCCACGATTTGAATACAGCTAACTGGTTGCCAGATCTCTTCTTTAAAAAAATAGAGGCTAACGATGATTGGTATTTATTCTCACCATCAGATACTCCTGATCTTCACGGCTTATGCGGCGAAGATTTCGCTAAAGCTTACAAAAAATATTGCAAACTCGCAGACAGCGGGAAACTCAAAAACTTTAAAATTTTAAAAGCTAAAGACCTTTGGAAGAAAATGCTCAGGTCTCTCTTTGAAACCGGGCACCCTTGGATCACCTTTAAAGATAATGCAAATTTTCGCTACTCGAATAAGCATGAAGGAGTAATCAACAGCTCCAATCTTTGCACAGAAATTTTCTTACACACAAAGCCTTCTCTCTTCTCGAGCGGGGAGAAGACTGAGGTGGGAGAGACGGCGGTATGCAACCTAAGCTCAGTTAATCTAAAAGAACATTTAAAAAATAATGGTAAATTAGATTTTAAATTACTTGCGAAGACCATAGCTATTCAAATGAGAATGCTTGACAATGTTATTGATCTAAATTTTTACCCCACGAAAGAATCTTGCAAAGCGAACACTCGTCATCGCCCCGTCGGAGCCGGAAGCATGGGGCTAGCGGATGTCTTTCATTCGTACAAAGTAGACTTTTCCTCCGAGGATGCCGTAAAGTTTTCAGACGAACTTTATGAGTTCATTTCTTATCATTGTATTTTAAATTCGAGCAAGCTAGCTAAAGAAAGAGGAGCCTATGACTCTTACAAAGGCTCCCTGTGGTCTCAAGACGTCTTGCCCGTAGATACTTACAAACACCTAATGGATTACTTAGGCGCCAAACCCATAAACCACAGAGGGAAAAAATACGCACCAGACATGGATTGGAAAATTATCCGCGAACATATACAGAGTTTCGGAATGCGTAATAGTAACACTATGGCTATTGCCCCTACTGCCACCATATCTTACATTCAAGGTTGCGCCCCCTCTATCGAGCCTGATTTTTCTACATTATTCGTGTATGAAAACAAATCGGGGAACCTAATGATTTCGAACGAATGGTTCGTAAAAGAATGTAAAGATCTTAATATATGGACTCAGGCTTTTGTGGAAACCCTGAAGGCTGTCGACGGGGACGTGAGTAAACTGGGCGCGGAATTACCCGAAGACCTAAAGAATAGATACAAAACCGCATTTGATCACGATCAATTCTTTCTAATAGATTGCGCTGCCGCCCGCCAAAAATGGATAGACATGGGCCAAAGCCTAAATTTATTTAATAACTCGACCTCATTAAAGTTCTTGAATGATTTGTATTTTCACGCTAGGAATAGAGGACTTAAGAGTACGTATTACTTAAGGAATAAAAGTGCAAGTGAAATTGAAAAATCGACTGCGGGTACTAACGAGCCTAATCCTCAGTCCTGTTCGGTCATAGACCCGACATGCGAAAGCTGCCAATGAAAGATAAAGAACTTGGGGAAATAATAGAAGAGCTAGCAGATGAAGCTAAATCAGCAGGGTATAATGATCTTGCAGTGGTACTGTATACCTTTCTGGGGGCGAAAGAAGCCAGAATGAGCAAGTCCTTTACGAAGTACTGTCAAAGATTTGCAAGAAGAGCAGTTAATAAAATAAAGTTAGACCAGAATAAAAAAAATAATTAATGAGTAAGTCAGGATTATTACTAGAAGAAGACGTGGCGGGAGTAAACCAGATCCTTCCGCATAAACATCAATTTGCGTGGGATTTATTTCTAAAAGGCGTAGCCAACAATTGGTCCCCCGCTGAAATAAACATGTCCGACGACATACAGCAATGGAAAAGCGAGGAACTTACAAAAGATGAAAAATTATTGGTTAAAAGATGTCTTGGCTTTTTTGCTGGAAGTGAGTCTTTGGTTGGCAATAACTTACTACTTACTGTGGCAAAATGGGTGACAGATCCAGAATGTAGACAGTATATACTTAGGCAAGCATACGAAGAGTCTTTGCATAACTGGACAGTTGTCACTTGCTGTGATACTTACGGGTTAAAAGTATCAGAAGTCTATGAGGCTTATCTAAACGTGGGGTCTATTAAAGCGAAAGATGATTTCTTAATGGGCATCACCACGAACACTAATAGACCGGACTTCTCTACTAAAACCATAGAAGGTAAAAGAGAGTTCCTTCGTAATTTAATTACGTATTATATTGTATGTGAGGGGACTTTTTTCTTTAGCGGCTTTGCGATGCTACTAGCCTTAGGAAGACAGAATAAGTTACCGGGACTATCGGATCAGATTAGATACACATTAAGGGATGAAAGCCTGCATATTCAATTTGGAACATACCTAATTAACACAATCAAAGAGCAATACCCATCGGTGTGGACAAAAAAATTCGAAGAAGAAACCGTTGCTCATATTAAAACGGCAGTAGGACTAGAAGTGAAATACGCTCACGACGTTCTTCCTCGAGGCATTCTTGGCTTGAACGCGGAGATGTTTGTCGAGTACATGGAGTATATAGGTAACCGGCGACTCGAGGGAATTGGGATTGCTTATCGCTTTGATAGTGATAGCAACCCATTTCCTTGGTTGTCTGAAGTCGTAGACACTGGAGCTATGACAAATTTCTTCGAAAGAAAAGTCAAAGATTACCAAAACAGCGGCGCTTTAATTGATGACTTTTAATTAATTATAAAATTTTTTTGCGATCAATACTCGCGAAGAAGACAGAAAAAACATGAAAACATTAGTAACATTAACAGTTGGAGCGCTGCTTTTCGTAGCGTCAGGTTGT
>Ga0114997_10005165_pt1 | contig 10008 bp, 7 predicted proteins | sample ArcticOcean_MG_C_2_FD_87045 | JGI IMG/M metagenome (GOLD analysis project Ga0114997, IMG submission 87045) | Marine microbial communities from western Arctic Ocean - ArcticOcean_MG_CB4_136 | ecosystem: Environmental > Aquatic > Marine > Oceanic | place: Arctic Ocean: Canada Basin | collected... | reverse complement strand
GTCGAATCGCATACGCGCCTGGCTTGAAGTTCCGTGACGAGCGGCGTTGTCACTGGACCGAACACGTTTTGACACGAACCTGTTGATATATCGGAACAAATGTCGATTTCGGAGACTGCGTTTTCATTGCCATCAATGGCGACATCTAATCTCGCGCAAAACATGTGCTGGTGGATTTGTGAGTTCACACCCGGTGCGACGAGAACGCCATGCGTTGGATCATCGTTGCTTTCAAAAGCCGATATTGCGTTTGTTGAAAGTAATAGTAAAACAAATACTCATAATTCACAACGGTGGCGATAAAACTCAGAACGAGTCTTCGTGAGCGCCTTGCCTCGGAGTGACCGGTCCTATATTCAACGTGCTTCCATAATAACCCGTGGTCTTCTTCGTGCATGCATACGGCTTTTTTAATGACGTACGGTTCTCCTTTCGAGTTCGCCAACGTCGCATCGAAGTAATGAATATTTCCCAAACAATCGCATCCGAGTTCTAAAGAATCTGTGCAATAGCCTAAACCGTAGTCGCCAACATCAAACGCACACTTTCTCGTATACGGCGGATTCGGATCGGCATAAGGAACGGCCATTTCGACTAAACTCGCGCGATGTAATATCGGACGATTGTCGTACTTAACGTCGTGTAAGACTAAGCCTTCTCTGTAATTGAAACCAACTCTGAGCGTCCATTTATCCCATTTGACGAGACGGCCATCGACTTCGAACGCGGCCCCTTCAGGTTGTACGATTTCCAAAGGTTTCATAGCATCGCGCCAAACGTTTGCGAGATACGAATTACTCTTTAACTTTTCGCGATGGTAGTTAACAGACTTCATTGGAATCTCTCTGGCGACGTCTTGACAAGTAATATCCACGACTTTCCCGGCATTCAAATCAACGACTGGCAATAAATCGATCGGATGCGCGTATTGATTATCATCCAAATCATCATCTCTCCAATACAAAAACGTTTGCACCAATCTCGCCGGAATCTCGCCGTCATCTTTTCGCCAATCCAACGGCTCCATACCCGGTTCCGTAACGTGCACGGACCAAGGATCGCAAACAAGCATAGTCAAATCCTCTATTCCATATCGCTCCTTCATCACCGCTTTCACTTTCTGATCGTTCTTACATATCCTTTCCGCTTTCAAGCAATCATCCGGCGTTATCAATGGCTGCTGCCCCTTTTTCACTTGTTCGACCTTAACGACTTCCAAGCTCTTCACGGCGATTACATACTTATAGGCTTCACCGGTCCATGGAACGATGATCATGACCTCGCCTCGCCTTTCATGAACAGCATCACCATCACCGCACGCAGATAACTCTTTCCTCGTTGGTTCCGCTAGCGTAATATAATTGAACAACATCATCTTCTCTTCCTCTTCCAACGAAGAGTTAGTTACTACTTTCCCGGTTCGAATTGAATTCGAGAAATTGTCTCGAACGACCTTAGCTAACTGAGAGATCTCTTCCGAGCTCAGTTCATCGAGCATGTGTGCAGTCACGGGGCTCATTTTTACTTTAGATCGATTTCTTAATCGACGCCGAGCGCGTTGAAGCAACAAACACTGTTTGACGACTGAGACGATTCCGAAACGTCGTTTCCGTAAATTCGAACAAAATAGGCGTTTCTTTCAATTTTTTTCCTTCTTTTTTCGAGAGAGAATTGCCCTTTTTTAGACAGACGCTTTTTGGGGCGACAGCCGCCTTATCCATTTTTTTCTCAATTTAGCCTCAGAGTTATAAAGGTTTGCATACACTTTTATTGCATATAATAAACACACACAGAGAGAGAGAAAGAGAGAAAGGGAGAGAATGATTTCGCAACTAAGCTTGAACATGACGACGATTCAAACGAGCGCGTTTAACTCCATTCGCCGCAACCGATCCATGGCCTTGAAATCGCAATCCACTTCCCAAGGAAATTTCTTCGGGAAAAAGAAGCGGTTTTCTTTCCGAGTGCAGGCGGTCGGAGAAGGAGGTTTATCGCGCGACCAAGAGATGATGGGCGGTGTTGGCGGCGATATTGGCGCGAGAGACCCGACGGCGGGGGAAATTGGGTCGAACTTTGGCACGTCCACGTTAGGTCACGCGGATACGGACCACATCGTCAAAGCGACTGGGAAAGGGGCGAAGAAGTTGGCGGATATGACGCTGTTGAAAAACCGGTCGATTCAACAGTTACCAGCGGATGCCACGGCGTGCACGTTATCGGACGAGGAGATTTATAGAAAACAGTGCGTGGATTGGAAGGTAAGACCGAGCAACAAAGATTCTATTCCGAGGTTACGATGGGAGGTGACGACGACGGATGGGGAGAAGTTCGCGGCGAGATGTCAAGCGGTGGCGAGCGAAGCCGGATGGCCGGTGGAAACGACCGCGACTGGTGAGAAGGTGTTGGTGGAAGTGCACACGAAAGACGTGAAAGGGTTGACGATTAATGACTTCATACTAGCGACGAAGATTGAAGCGGACGAGGAGGTTGCGGCGATGATTGTGAAGAAGGCGAAGATGGTCAGGAACTGGATTTAAGTTTTGAATCGAGGCCTTTGATGTTCTTTGACGCGTTTGCGAAAGTTATTTTACGACAACTTTTTTAATTCTCTATAACTACACAAGTATATATCTACACGACTGCAGGCTAATAATGCGCTACTTTCTTTCTAACTGTATCTTCATAATCAACAAAGCTTTATTAATCTTCTTCATCATCTTCTTCGTCGAAGAGTTCGCGAACGTTCGGTAAAAGCGAAGGAATGCGTCGTAAATTTTTAAAATCGACGCGCATCAAGTCGAACGCAATCATAGCGTTTTGTCCCCTCGCACTCGCGATTCCATCGTCACCATTAAAACTTGGCACTTTTGGATAACGTTGCGAAAAATGCGTCAAGATGTTTAAATATGCGGAACTTCCAATCTCGAGAGCTTCCGCCGTCGTCGAGTGCTTCTTTGCCAACGCTTCGTGTTCTAATCCATCCTCAAACGTCGCCTCGTGAATGAGCAGCGTGCACTCTTTCGCTGCGTTTCTCATGTTTTCACATGGCCGCGTGTCGCCAGAGTAGACTATAGAATATGGCAAGTTTGATTTGTTTGTCATACCTTCTAATTTGATGCCAAACGCGTGCGCGCAGTGAGTCACCGGAATCGACACGAGTTTCTCAAACGGCGATGAGAAAGAAGAAGAAGAAGAAGAAGAAGAAGAAGAAGAAGAAGAAGAGGAGGAGGAAGAGAGTAGCAACTCTTGCATCGTTTTCGATTCCAACGTATCTCGACAATCCACGAATCGGTAGCTCAAAGGTTCTATCTTTTCGCACTGGCTTAAAAACCATCGCAACGGTCGAGGTCCAAAAACAGTTAAATTTGGAATGTCTTCTTCCTTCACGCCTGAACTCAAAAAAGCTTCGCGACGCTTGGCGAGAATCGACGGTAAACCTACGTGATGGTCCGCATGTACGTGCGAAATCCACGCAAAGTGCATGTTTATAAGCATATTGTCCACGACTGTAGTGTTGCCATTTTTCGAACGATATATTTGTCCCAAAGATCCTTCGCCAGAATCCAACAGAGCCGAATAGTTTTCGCCGTCCTTCTCGACTTCGAGCAAAATTCCCGTCACGTTTCGATGTTTCGCCGGTTGCGCGGAACCGGTGCCGAGGAAAGTTACCACGACTTCGTTGTCGTCCACATCATCTACGACTTTATGACTGGGGTGGTTCGCACAGAACTCATCATTTGTCGTCCTGTTACTTTTGTCTTCGTCTGGGTTTTTGTTCGTCTTTCTTCGCAACTCTGCCTCTTTCGCGGCTGTTTCGCGAATCACGTGCGGCGTCTCGATCTTTGGCACCGCACTTTCGTCTATTCCCATCAATCTTTGCGGCATGAGCGTGAACTTCAACAAACTCTTACCAGCTACTCCAAACGACGTCGATGGTTTTTTGTCATCGTCATCGTCTTTGGATGCGCTCGGAGGCTCTGGAAATATACTCCCGTCCACGCCGTGTAACTTTGCTTGAACCGCCCGAGAAGCTAAGAAAATGGGCGTTCGCTCGTTTCGCGAAGCATTCGCAAACACGTGCTTTGCTTTTGTGTTCGCGAAGTTTTCTTGGACGAAAGCTCGGTATTCGCTCGAGTTTGCCACATTTGCCGGCGCTAAGTGTATGACCAAATCTCTCTCTTCGTTTACGTCCCATCCGCTCGAACATTTTTTCATTTTTTCTACGATCTGAATTGCCGCGTCTAAATGCGATTTGGTCGGTAAATCGACAACCGCGAACCTCGCGCCTCTTCCAGCCTCTTCCACGCACATGCCCGGCGTTATAATCTTTTTTTCTCCGCTTTCTAGCTCAATTTCAATCGATTCGCCTCGAACGAGTACTCCCCTCTCTTTCCCTCTGGGAACGCCCAAAGCGTCCGCTTTCTTGGCATCAAACTTCCCAGGCGGCGACGCGAGCTGAACCTCGTAACTCACCACTGGCTCTAATTCTATCGCGCTCGAAGATGATGAATCGCAGTTTCTTCCGCCGTTATCGTTATTATTATCGTTATTTTCATTCAACCTCTTCCCTAACGGCCCGATCATCTCCGGCACTCTTAACATCGGCTTCACCTCGCAAATCTCGTCCCGAAACGTCTCCCCGCCTCTCTCAACGACAATACCTCTATTCCCCGCCACCAAAACTTTCACCGCCTCCAACAAATTCCGAACGTTTGGACCGTGTACGGTCATTTTCGGCATCGTCGTCCCCGTCGTCGTAGCTAAACCTCCATCGTCGTAAACCTCCCTCGTCGTCGCTAAACCTCCGAGCGTCGCGCCCGCCGCGTCCGCCAACGTCAACAACATCCCAATCACTCCTCCGGTCGCTTTATTCGTCGTCCGAGTAAAAAAAACGCGCTCTAATCTTGTCATCTTCAGCTTATGTTCCACGCAAAATCTCTGAAACCCTTCGCCGACGTTAAAGCAATATCTCCTCTTGTCCGTGAACAACAGAACCGAAGGCGTGGTATCCTTACCATCGGTATCGGTCCCTAAACCGATAATTTGCGCGTAACACGTTCCGAGCTGCTGTTTTGCTACGAATGGATGCGAGGAAGAGACCTTCGTTCGAACAGTATTTCCTCCTCCTTTCGTCATGATATCTGCGCAAAAGCCTGCTCTCCCTCGTCGTTGCAAATTGGAAATTCCTCGATTAAAGTTAAATCGCCCCAACTTTTGCTGCTCGTCGGAACGTGGAAACAACGACGAACAATAATACGAATGTTTCAAAGAGTGACAATAATAACGAGAATAACACGTCGATTGTTGTTTCGGTTGTTGTTTCGGATGATTCGCAAAGGGGCTGAAAAATCTTCTCCTCAACAACATGTGTTATTTTTATTCAAAGTCTTGTGTTTTTTTTATAAGGAAAGCGATTGTAAAGAATTTTGTATCTCAACGCTTCTTCTTAATTGATGACTGTTTTTTGTGCCTCAACGCGGTGAAAAGAACGCCGAAAACGCCTCCAACTATCCCGGCGGATCCAAACGCTTTCATTCTCATCTTTCGTTTTCTTCGTTCTTCGTTTTCTTTTTGTTCTTCGTTTTCTTTTTGTTCCTCTCGTCGCCTTCTTTCCTCTTCCAACTTATTAAACTTTCTTTCGGGTGGTTTTGCCGGTTTTAAGGAGAGTTTCCCGTGGTGATAATAAAGCTGTTTCGGGATGTCGTCGCCACCGAGTAAAGGCGACGCGTCGACAGCTTTGATTCCCGCGGTGAAGAAAGCCTGTTGCGCTGGATGGTTGGCGATGCCGTGCGAATCGAGCGGCACGCGCGGGTTAATGAATGATGGCGGTTCGTGCGGTAAGCCAGAGCCCGTCATTGAGACTTCGTGTATTTTTAATGTGGGTTTTCATAAGCTTTTGAGATGATGATATAAAATAACACATATATATTAAAGTCTAGGTAACGTTCTCAACACTCGAAACGGAGCGACTTGGCTGAACCCATCGGGCCAGGTTACGCTGACCGCGTAGTTTCCAACCGTCGCGACGGAGACGGGTTCTAAATCGTCCGGGACTCGCTCGCCGGTGAGCAAAACGTCCGGGGACTCGTCGGAGTTTTTCGCGCGAGCGGATTGGTCGGATTTTCGGACCGATGCTCCAGAAACGTAGAATGGAAGCCCGTCGTTGACGTCGGAAATTTGGACTTTGAGGCATCCTCTTCGGTCTGGGTCTAATGCCGCGGTTGGTCCTCGACCGGAGTTGATTTTGGCGACTTCGCGAACGACGCACGCGCCGATGTCTTGGTAAAGCGCGGCGATTGGACCGGTCGGGTCGGAGAGGGAAAGAGGGGTGCCAGAGTCACCGCCCGAGGACAGTCCAGGTTCGATCGGCATTTCTATTAAATGCGGGATGTCGTACGCTTCGCAGATAGATTTGCCACTCCCTCGACCGAACGGTCTGTAGACTTTACCGTCGTCGCCGGTAAAGGTGGACATGTTTTCAACAACCGCCACGCACGGAACTTCCAATTTTGCAAACATTCTCACGCCTTTATCGACATCGATAAACGCCAACCTTTGCGGCGTGGTCACAACAACCGCCGCGGTTATTGGAACCACTTGGCCTAACGTCAAATGAATATCACCGGTCCCGGGAGGCATGTCCAGCAAAAGATAATCCAACTCACCCCACTCGCTGGTGGTTAATAACTGATTCACCAAACCGGAAACCATTGGCCCTCGCATAATCGCCGACCCTTGCCCGGCGTACCCAAACGACACCACCTTTACGCCTTCGTATTCAACCGGCGCAATCGTTCCGTCCTCTTTCATCTCCAACTTGTCAAACGCGGGCGTAATCATCGTCGGTAAACTCGGTCCGTACACGTCCGCATCAAATATCCCGACCTTTGCACCCATCTGCGCTAAAGTCATCGCTAAATTCACGCACGTCGTCGATTTTCCTACCCCACCTTTACAACTGGAAATAGCTATGATGTTCTTCACCCCTCTCAAGCCAGGCGGCGCTTCCGGCGCGTCCGCCATGGCAGATTTCGGCGACGCCGTCATGATCACGTCCACATCATCCACCCACTCTAACCGCTTCACAAACTCCTTCGAGAGCCTATTAAACTCATCCTTCACCGGACACGCCGGCGTGGTCAGTTCCAACACCAACGCAACGTCTTTCCCGCTCTCGGAGACTTTTAACACTTTCACGAAACCGCAGTTGACGATGTTCTCGCCAAAATCTGGGTCGATGACATTTTTCAAGCACTCGAGAACTTGCTGCTCTTTCTCGTCCTTTGAGGAGTAAATAGCCGGTAACGAGGACGTGTTTTCGTCCGTCATGACCGCTTTATCTTCTTTATCTTCTTTGGTCGTCCCCATCATCGCGCGAGCCTCAAAACCACCTCCTTCCATCCTCCTCCTCCTCCTCCTTTGATTGGTTTTTGGATAATGATGATTTCCCCTAACAGATGACGACTTTGACGACGACGACGCGGTGTTCGACGAAAATGATCGCGTCGAAATCGCTGTCGCCGTTGCAACAAACGAATAACAATGCACCGCACTACTCATTATTCGCTTTCGGTCGCGTGTGTATTACGGATTGTATTTATCCAGAGTATAAAAAAAGTGACGCGCAAATGCTTCAGACCAAAAGATACGAAATGTGATTGAAATGCATCGTCGGAACTCTCTTTTTTGACGACGACGACGACCACCAGAAGAAGAAGAGTGAGGAGGAAAAGAACGATTTTCGCGAAGATGATCACTTTTGCCGCGTTTCCTCTTTTTCTTCTTTTATTGTTGTCCTCCTTTTCGGTGGTAAAAGCGATGCACATCGAAGCGGAATGTTCCGGATGTCGCGCCGTGGCGGTGAGCGTTTAATGTTTGTCTGACGCGCGTTTCTCTCTCTCTCTCTCACTCTCGATTCGCGATTTTGATTCGTAATATTAGTATTCGTCTCACAGAACAACTCTTACTTTAAACCAACAGAGAGAATTAGCGCGAAAACTCCTCGAAGAAGACGTGTCCTCGAAACCGAAAACGCTGAACCATCAGTACGGATTGGACTCGCGAGGAAACCGCGTGGGAAAAATCTTGGATTATTTCGACTCCGAGGAACGCGCGTACGACGTGTTAGAAACCACCTGCGATGGTTTGAAAGATTACGCACTCGGGAAAGGAGAAAAGCGAGGTTTACAGTGGCTCCAAATGGACGGGGAGAAGAAGACGCGGCAGAAGATGCTCGTCTCGTTCGCCGGCGAGCCGAACGAGAAGAACGCGCAAGAGAGAGGTTTAGGCAGCGACTGGAAGGAAAGGTGGAAGACGGAAGGGAAGAAGTTAATGCAGTGGTGTCAACTGTTTTTGGAAGATCAGGAGGAACTTTTGTTGAAGCTGTTGAAAGAGAAGGTGGTGACGAAAGAAACCGCAAAGGCCGGGATATTGGTCGATTTGATGTGTAAAGAGGAGAACGCGTTGCAAACGTTTAAGAGGAAGCCGCCGTGTTCGGACAAGGCGGACAGCGTGATTGATTTGCCAATTGGTGCGCCGGTCCCGCAACCAACAAAAGCAAGCAGCACAGAAAAAAGAAAAGTTGGTAGTAAGAAGACGAACCCGAGGAATGTGAAAAAGAGCAAAGGGAATAGCGAGTTGTGACGCCGCGCTCTAGATGTAAACGGTACCTACGACGTACTCCATAGCGAAGATGTAAAATACTATTTAAAAATTATTTGCGCGTAAAGAGTTGCCGCAATAACACACAAGGATAAAGCGCGAAGGGAACGATACGACGAGTTGTGATGCTGCGCTCTAGATGATGTGAGGTACCCATGAAGATGTCCTTCAGAGAAGATGTAGTAGTGCGTTACTCTTGAAAATTTTTGTACTTCAGAGCAGTTCCCGCGACAACACACACGAGAGAGAAAAAAAAAGAGCGAAACCTTTTCTCTCTTTCATCGTCACATTTGTACACGACGGCGCTTTTATTGCGCTTGGTTTTTCTTCTCTTCTCTCTCGCCGCATTCGCAAAAGGGTGGTTGCGTACCTTTTCGCGAGGAGGGTTTCGCGTGCACCTGGCAACGCGCGACTGGGTTTTTGTTTTGCATCCATCGGGAAAGAAAGCGAAAGGCACCAACCACCCGGCGGGGAAAAAGAGTCCAAGAAGAAGAAGAAGACGAGACGCATATAAAAGATGGGCAACGCGGTTTCGACGTCGCTCTCCTCCTTCAAAAGAGCCTTCGACATTCTCTTCGGCAACAGAGACATGCGCGTGGTCATGCTCGGCCTCGACGCCGCCGGGAAAACGACGATTTTGTACAAACTCCACATCGGGGAAGTCCTCTCGACGGTCCCGACGCTTGGATTTAACGTGGAGAAAGTGCAATATAAAAACGTCTTATTTACGGTGTGGGACGTCGGAGGGCAAGAGAAACTGAGACCTTTATGGAGGCATTATTTTAACAACACGGACGGGTTAATCTTCGTGGTGGACTCTTTAGATCGCGAACGCGTGAATCGCGCGAGAGAGGAGTTCAACAGCATCATCAACGACCCGTTCATGCGCAACTCGGCGATATTAGTGTTCGCGAATAAACAGGACATGAGGAATTGCATGACCACGGCGGAGGTGTGCGACGCGTTAGGGTTGGTCGAGTTGAAAGGGAGAAAATGGCACGTGCAAGGCGCGGTGGCGACGAAAGGGTTGGGGTTATACGAAGGGTTAGATTGGTTGAGTTCGACGTTGAAGACGATGCAATTGAGCGGACAAAAGACGAGCGTAGGAACGAGCGGCGAGCGCATCGGAAGTTGGAGAGTTTGACCTGCCTTCGACTTTTTGTTTGAAATATATATATATACTTTTAGCGATTAATAATATTTACAGTAACGATGATGCGTGTCTCTTCTTCTTCTTCTTCTTAAAACTATTCACGACGACAGTCGCGATTTGGTCTTTGGCGCAGCCGGAGTACCGAACAAAGCTCGGTCGAAAGCCAACTCGCTTCGACATTTCGAACACGCGGT
>Ga0114997_10005160_pt1 | contig 10017 bp, 10 predicted proteins | sample ArcticOcean_MG_C_2_FD_87045 | JGI IMG/M metagenome (GOLD analysis project Ga0114997, IMG submission 87045) | Marine microbial communities from western Arctic Ocean - ArcticOcean_MG_CB4_136 | ecosystem: Environmental > Aquatic > Marine > Oceanic | place: Arctic Ocean: Canada Basin | collected... | reverse complement strand
GGACCAGCCAATTCAATAATTAAAGAATCTGCCAATATTAAATCACAAGGTAAGGTGGAGCAATATGCCCCAGATACGTATTATGAGGTCGGTCAGGAGAGATGGTTTACTACGACCGGAATTCAAAAAGCCCCTACCGCTAGAAGTAATGAGATTGTTCCTGATACGAATAGAAAGGATACGTCCTCTGAATACTATGGACCACAGGCAACGCAGAATAGCGCCAGCTACACAAAGGGTGTTTACAAGCAGCCTCGTCGCGTCGAACTTAAACCGAATGATGTTACAAATATATCCGCGATTGGGTATAATAATGGTCCTGCTAACGACTATGGTGTGAAAGGATATAAACCTCTACCAAATAACCGTTCCACTACGACCCACGCCGAAAATATGGGAGGTGTTCATGGTATGGTGCGTGCGGTAATAGCACCCGTATTAGATGTATTGAGGCCGTCGCGCAAAGAAAACGTAATTGGTAATATTCGCCCCACCGGCAATGCTGGTAGTTCGGTAGCCAAAAATCCCGTTTGGAACCCGGCTGATAGGACCAAGGTGACAAATCGCGAGATGACAGAGGGTGCGGTCGATGGAAAGTATCTAAACATAGGTCGTCAAACATCCGATGGATATAGCGTCACCGACCACCAACCGGTTAAAGTTCAGAGGGACACTACAAACAGAGACTATTCTGGAATAGCTGGTCCTAACTCATATAATGGTGATAAAAACTACGAGGCCGCATACAATCAGCGTAATAACGTAAATAAAACCTATGAAAATAGACCGAATCAAGGAGGGACTCAAATATTTAACCAGAACGACAACATATCTATTAACAGACGTGATGCCGACAGAAACAATAATCGTATGTGGGCGCCGAGTATAGGGTCTACCACGATACCATCAAAAGACACATATGGAAAACAGATTACACCGGAATATAACAACAATAAGTATAATGATGGACGTATCAATCCAGACCTATTAAATGCTTTCAAGGACAATCCATATACGCAGAGTTTAGCAAGTTGGGCATAGTTACGTAATATTATTATTTTATGAAATATTAATATTAAATATATTTTTTTATTACTATCAATATGAATAACGTTACACACAAGGATTTAATTCATACAGATATAACTGATAAATTAAATCACTTTATAAGTGAGAACAAAATCCCCAATATAATATTTCACGGTCCTAGTGGTGCTGGAAAACGCACTATAGTTCATAAATTCATAAATGATATTTATGATAACGACAAGACTAACATTAAAAATAATGTGATGTATGTATCTTGTGCGCATGGTAAAGGTATAAAATTTGTAAGGGACGAATTAAAACTGTTTGCCAAAACACATATTAATTTTAAAAATAAATATCTATTTAAAACCGTAATACTATCAAACGCTGATCAGCTTACTATAGATGCTCAATCTGCGTTAAGGCGTTGTATTGAGTTGTTCAGTCACTCTACGCGGTTTTTTATTATAGTTGAAGACAAATATAAATTATTGAGACCAATATTATCTAGGTTTTGTGAGATTTATATACCTCACCCCACGATTAATGATATTAAGGTCAATCTTCATATATATCACAAGAATACGAAGAGTAAATACAAGGTAGACCGTGAGAAATGGCTTAAAAAATATCTCAAGAACCTAAAAATAAATAACTATAATGAGTTAATTAGTATTTCAGACAAACTATACAACAAGGCATATTGTGGTTTAGACATTATTGATTATTTTGAAATGTCTGATTGTGATATGACAAAAAAATACCAGTTATTGCTCGCATTTAATAAAGTTAAATTAGAAATAAACAACGAAAAATTGTTAATTTTCTTTATTTTAAATAACATTTATTTATGTTCAAATGTGGATTTAGAAAATATGTCTTTTATGTAAATGGATGATTATTCGTTAGCAAGTTTGTCGGAATCCAAAAATGAATGGTGTTCGAGGCTGGTAAATACGTTAACTCCCGCGATAATTGATGGATTACGGTCAATATATAACGAGTCTCTTCAACTCTGTATAGAAAATGACGAGGAAGACAAATATTTAATGACGTTTCAGACATTTCTAAGCAGGATTCCTCAATGGAACGAGACAATTATTAAGGCGGAGAGAGAGCGTATTGAAAATACAACAAATTGTGGTTATTTAGAAGAATTAATCACGTGCGTACATGTAATTCAACTGAAAGCACTAACTTGCGTAAGAGTTGGGGCGAAGCAAAAGAAGGTTGACATTGATATCCCGTCTAGTGATGGATTTGTTCATAATGTATATGTTAATTCGGCACGAAAAGTTTATACAAACATTTATCTCTTTGAGAAAGATATCCCACCTTTAGATATTCAAAAAAATAGTCGCGAATTGGAAATCATAATTAAGGAGAGCATTCTTAACAGTATTCGCGATACGATGCCTATTGATAAGATTTTATTGGCGTATATGGGCGAGACCGAGGAAGAAGACGTTGTGGTAGAGGAGAAAATTATTCACGAAGAGCTACCAGAGCCCATCAAGGCGCCAGAGCCCATCAAGGCGCCAGAGCCCATCAAGGCGCCAGAGCCCATCAAGGCGCCAGAGCCCATCAAGGCACCAGAGCCCATCAAGGCGCCAGAGCCCATCAAGGCGCCAGAGACCACAGCACTATCAATAATTGATCCGCTACCGTCACTTCCGATGGTTAAATCTAGCGATAGTATAAGTTTCTCAGATACCGACAGTGCGTTAGATTCTACCGGAACAGAAACAATGGTCCAGGCTCCAAAAGATATTCAGCATTTAGAGGAATTGAGACGACGACGCGAAGAGGAAGAGGAGGAGGAGGAGGACGAAGATAAACTCAAAATTGGAGGCAATATAGATTTGGAAATAAGCGATGTCAATGACCTGAGTAAAACATTAAAATTAGAATCTATACCCGTTTTAGATAATATTGAAATTTTAGAGCCGTTATAATTTATTTTAATTCGTAAAAAATTAAAATCAATTATAGTTTAATAAATAAATGGAGCAATATATTTTTTACGCATTGTTCATATCTGCAGTATATATCTTAATTAAATTTATTGAGATGAAAGTAATTTTAAAAGAATTTAAACCGTTAAAAGACGTTATTAGAGATACGATTGTTGTTTTTATTAGTGTAATCATCGGTATGTTCTTATATTCACAAGTATCCGGAACTATTAATATCAAGGGTTCTCCTACTGCGTTTATTGGAGCCGCCGATTTCTAAAATATCATATATAACTATCATATTTTACCTACAACATAATCGGTTCAAATTTGTTCCTTCATCGTGTCTATATTAATTAACTTAGATTTATTATTTTTCTTTTTTGTAATGATGAACCGATTGAAATGTGAATATTGTAAAACTTTAGACGGGACATGATTATTTACGGTTCTGGCAATCATTTTGTATAGCTTAAAGTCTGGGTATCGCTCGTCTCCGTTTGTTTTGTATAAAATATTACGATTTTTATCATCGTAACACCATTTTATAATAATATTAATAATTTCAGATTTATCTTGTGTAACATTTTCCAAATCATCTACATAATAATCAAACAATGAGCATCCTAGTCTACATAAATCAAAACTATTGTTAGGTTCAAGGCGTGGCTTGTTATCATTAAAATATGGTTCGCAATTATATTGGGTTGCTGCATCTCCTTCGGGGTGGTAGCTATCGCTACAAATTGTATTTCCGCGAAATTTATATATTGCTCTTCCAAAATCTATAAGTTTAAAAATTTTTCCAAATGTAGGAACCTTGTAGTATTTGTCATTATACTTATAGTATAAATATTGTTTTTCGGTTTTAATATACATAATATTATTTGTATGTAGGTCATTATGTGTGAATGAAAATATCTTTTGATATGTAATTAGCATCATCAATATCTGAACAACAATCGCACTAAGTTCATCATCTGTTAACACATCGCTAGCAATTAATGCGTCTAATGTATCATTACATCTCTCAAGAGCTATTAGTTGAACGGGAAAAGCTTTAATATTAACATTAATTACTTCATCTGATAATGTAGAATCCATACTATCATCGTCGCTACAATCGTCGCTACAATCGTCATTATCACCATTATCGGAATTTGATGATCTCGAGGAACACGATTCACTAGAATTATCATCATTACATTCTTCAATCTTACCTTCATAAAATAATTCTGGACCATGGTTGTTACCCGATACATCTACTTCATTATTTACATTATCAAATAGATCATTAATATCATCTAACATTTCAGTCTCTGTTAGTATTATTTCATCCACACCTATATCGCCTCCAATTGTAATGTTGTTCTTGTAATTTCTAGTGTTCTTATTTAAAAGATCATTATGAAAAGAATTTTCAACTGTGAAAAGGGTTGACTTATTTTTATGAAAGTAATCAGAATCATACAGGTATTCAACTTCGTCATTTATATCATATATAAAATCGTGTTTAATTCCTAAGAATGAGCCATAAAAGTCTATACCGTGAATAAACTCATTATCGTTTAGTAATTGGCTTGTTAAATATGAAAAGAAACTGTCAACATATGCAGAATTGTTAGTGTCGCATAGTTTGGAATGTGCGACGTCATTTTCAAATCTAGGCAATTTTATTAAATCGTTATGAGAAGTATCATATTTACCGGTGATGTATTTGGTTGGGTCTAATAATGGACTGTATTTGAAAAACATTTGCTTTTCGTGAATAACATTGCTAATATCAGATACCTCTCCGACAAATTTATTTTCAGTTTCTCTACTTTTAATATTTTTGATGTGAAATTTATGATTAAGACCAATCGTGTTATAATTATTTTCATTAAGATTAAAAAATTTCTTGTAAATAGGGACATAATTCTGAATATCAGATAGATTTGTTAGCTCAATATTTTCAAAATTGCTAAATAAATTAGTGTTATCATATTTTTTATAAAAGAATTCCATTATTTAGAAAGCTATATTATAATAAACTAATATTTAACTCATATATTCGGATAAAAGAGTGCTTTTTTTTCTTAAATCCCTATAAATGACTTTAGAATTAAGAAAATTCGACATGTCTCAAATCAGTTTCAGACCAGACGAAAATAAGGGACCTGTCGTAGTGTTAATTGGACGTCGTGACACTGGTAAATCATATTTAGTTCGTGATCTTCTTTATTATCATCAAGATATTCCCATTGGCACTGTAATCTCTGGAACAGAGGCAGGAAATGGATTTTATGGTGGTCACGTTCCAAAATTATTCATACACGATGAATATAACACTGCTATCATTGAAAATATTTTGAAACGTCAGAAAACTGTATTGAAACAGGTAAAAAAAGAACTTTTGAATTATAATAAATCGTCTATTGACCCCAGAGCATTTGTAATACTTGATGATTGTCTTTTTGATAATAGCTGGACAAAAGATAAGATGATGAGACTACTTTTTATGAACGGTCGTCACTGGAAAATTATGCTCGTAATCACTATGCAATACCCTTTAGGTATTCCTCCTAATCTCAGAACCAATATTGACTATGTGTTTATATTAAGAGAACCCTATATATCAAATAGAAAACGTATTTGGGAGAACTATGCCGGTATGTTTCCTACGTTCGAGAGTTTTGCACAAGTAATGGATCAATGTACGGAAAATTTTGAGTGTTTAGTAATAGACAATAACTCAAAATCTAATAAATTACACGACCAGATATTCTGGTATAAAGCGGAACCAAGAGGCGATTTCAAATTAGGCTCAAAAGAGTTCTGGGAGATATCAAAAGACCTAGAATCAGACGAAGAAGAGGACGTGTATAATCCAAATACTCCCAAAAAGGGAGTCACAAAAATTAATGTTCGGAAGAACAAATGGTAAATTTAAGCTTTGGTTCAACACATTTATTACCGGCTATAAATACCTCTTTGTCAATAGTAAATACGAAACTACAATCATGTGTCTCGGGTAAACGATGTTTCATACAATAGATTTGATTACACCTACACTTCCCTGCGTGTTCCTCGACCACTTTAATTTTTTTATCGCACTTGGCGTGAGAACACACTAGTTTTGTCATTATTATACTTAAATATTCTAGATAATATATTTAAGTATCAATTTTTTTTGATTATGGCTTGTAAATGCTTATTTTGAAATTTCAATCTTCTTATCATCCACCTCATTATCATCGACACTTGCCTTGGTATCGGTTTCAGTAATAGCATTAACAGTTGTTTCTGAAGGCTTATTAATGGTGAGTTCGCTAAGCCCGTGGTCGTTGTTCTTATCAATCACAACATTATCATCTTCGAATAACTCCTTGCGAATATCAGATACGGTAGTCTCGTTATTAAACTTATTCTCAATACTATTCACATTATTAATAGATACCAGATTTCCATTCTCATCAATCGTCTGGGTTAACACATTACCGCTCTCGAGCGCCTTCTCCTTATTGTCATCAATCGCCTTCTTCTTGCTCTCCTTAACGCGCTTATCAAAATCTTCCTTTGCCGATTTCTCATTCTTATCCTTCTCGCTCATTAGCTGATTGAGTTCGTCCTCAAGATACTCCACCCGCCCAGTCTTATATGCCTCTGGGTGAAACGGAATCCACATTCCAACCGGACCAACATAGACATCATGGTTTGGGTCAATCTCACGAAGCATCTTACATCTCAGTTCTGCCTCCTGTTGCGACGGAAAACATCCACGCACCTTTAATCCACGCACACTCGTTTTAAAGCTGTGTTGCTCGTCAAACGTCTTGTCTAGTGCCTCTTCGTTGTTATCTACGTAGGTCTTATACTCGTCGTCGAGTGTGCTTGTGAATAACTTATCCCGCTGGTCCTTCACAAAATCCTCCATATCTTTTGTTAACTCGTCAAATTCTAGCGCATCGTATTTATAGGCAAGAAAACTCAAAAACTGTGTGTATTTTTCTAGCGATTTAGACATTTCCCATTGCTTTAGGAATTCATTAAAATAAAACAGATTTTTTTCCTTAATAATCTTTTCAGGGGACAGGAAAGAAACGCACGCGAACCTTTGACCTGCAACAGGCTTATCCTCGTCCAACAAGTCCACATATTTAGAGTTTAATGAACCATCCAAATTTATTTTTGTGGTAACGCCATCCGGTTTATTTTCCATATTAATAATACATTCGTTAATTATTTAAGCATTTTATTGACGATATATATATTTTTTTCTTATTATTATTTATAATATGGACTTAATAAACGGACTTAACATTAGTGAGTTGATTAAAAGAGCGATTAAATATTTAGTGGAGGGTATTATGGTGGCTCTTGCCGCCTTTTTGGTTCCGGACAAGAAGCGCACTCTCAATCTTGACGAAGTTGCCCTAATTGCGCTATGTGCGGCTGCCACATTTAGCATCCTTGACACATACGTCCCCGCTATCGCGGTCAGCGCCCGTTCGGGTGCCGGTTTCGGTATTGGTGCCAATCTCGTTGGCTTCCCCCGCTAAGCACGAGAAAGCAATTTAATCTAGTCAATTACCCAAAATAATATCTATAACAAATTTAGGTATTATTTAAATGGTTGGCACGAACTCCCAGTCAAGCTCATAGCATATTTTTTTCCAAATCTCATCTTGTTCTATTCGTTTCTCTCTGTCCTTTAACATAGGAAAAAACTCTAGAAATTGAACTTGATTTAGGAGTTCACATAATTTATAGACGGTGTAGTAATAATTTAAAAAATTAACTCTATCGTCTGGGCAATATTTAGCATATGGTGCCTGTATATCCATAAATAAATTACACAATGTCTCCTCTAATTCGGGGGACATTATGGGTGGCTTTATTCCCAATTTGTCTTTGATAAATGGGATATGCTCATAATATTTATTGTATCCCAGTTTTTTAAGAATCTCCTTTGCCTTTTTGTTTGTTATTTGATGGAGTCCGATTCGCTCCTTTTTAATTTGAAGCTTTATATTTAGCAATACTTCATCCGGAATCTGTGTGGTCTCCTTCGCCTGAAACTGGGCTAATATTTCGCGAAAGTGATTTATTCTTTTATAAGCATAGAAGCAGAGCTCTTTGGGTGGCTCTTTATACGATGACTTTTCATTGTCAACTAGATATTTCAAGGTTACGTGACAATTATTACATATTAAAATACCCTCATGGTCAACCGGAATCAGTTCTCCATTATTACACGAACTACAAACATCCGTATGCTTTATGAAGCTGTCAATATTCAGAAACGTATCGTCCACGTTTACCAGATATTTTTGAACATTATTCTTGTTCTCAGTCGTACAATTCTTCTTTTTTTCAATATTAAAAAACTTGTCTAACCTGGTCAATTTATTAGTTCCTTCTGATATTTTCTTCTTGTCTTCAAAATAATCAAAAATGATGTTTGAATTTGTTAATAAATAATTCTTTTCCTTTCGTTTTGAATCTCTAATTTGGATTCTGATGGATTTGATACGCTCCTTTATGTCTAGAATATTCTCTACGGATAACCGAGGCGTCTCTTTATTATCATTCAGCTTCTGTTTTAGGCCTTCTTTTTCGTTTTCTAATGTTGGAAATAAATTATTATTATTATTGCTGAATTCCTCAAGCATATCGCTGTGCTTTCCATCAAGAGTAGTTGTATGTTTTGAATTAACCACAATTTTTTTTGTATTTTTGTGTTTAAATCCAACCATTTTTAGATATATTAAAGAAATTTATTTAAATAAAAATATTTTCGTGTATATTAATTATACATTATCTAATGTGTTTTTAATGGAACGGGAGAATGTGTGTATATCTACCTCTCCTGAAATTGAAATAGATACTATTAAATTACAAAAAATGACATTCATCTATAACGCACTTGAGTCTGGATGGGCTGTTAAAAAACGCAAGGACGCATACGTTTTTACGAAAAAACACGAGGGTAAGAAGGAGATATATTTAGACACTTATTTAAGGAGGTTTATTGAGACAAATATAGATATTAATAAACTTCTTTAGAAAAATGTATTGAACTAATAAATCAGATAATAAATTAATGTGAAAATCATAAATTTATTTTCTTTAGCATATATATAAAATGGGAGGTGGATTAATGCAACTCGTCGCTTACGGTGCCCAAGATGTCTATCTTACCGGCAACCCGCAAATTACTTTCTGGAAGGTGACCTACCGTCGCCACACCAACTTCGCCATGGAGTCGATTGAGCAGACTTTCAACGGCCAGGCCGATTTCGGTCGCCGTGTCACCTGCACCATCAGCCGCAACGGTGATCTTGCCTACCGCACTTACCTTCAGGTCACTCTCCCGGAGATTGGCCAGAGCCTTGAGAATGCTGACGGTCAGGATGTATTCGCTCGCTGGTTAGATTTCCCCGGAGAGCAGCTTATCCAGTCCGTCGAGGTTGAGATTGGTGGCCAGCGCATCGACCGCCAGTATGGCGACTGGATGCACATCTGGAACCAGCTCACTCTCTCCAAGGAGCAGGAGCGTGGCTACTACAAGATGGTTGGCAACACCACCCAGCTTACCTACCTCACCGACCCCGGCTTCGCTGCTGTCGACGGTCCGTGCGACACCACTGCCCCGAAGCAGGTCTGCGCCCCGCGCAACGCCCTCCCGGAGACCACTCTCTACGTGCCGCTCCAGTTCTGGTACTGCCGCAACCCGGGTCTTGCGCTTCCGCTCATCGCCCTCCAGTACCACGAGGTCAAGATTAACCTCGACCTTCGCCCGATTGACGAGTGCCTCTGGGCTGTCAACAGTCTTGACTCGGCCACTGGCGTCAAGGTTAACAAGGCCTACAACCAGTCGCTCGTTGCCGCCTCGCTCTACGTCGACTACGTCTTCCTTGACACCGACGAGCGCCGCCGCATGGCCCAGAACCCGCACGAGTACCTCATCGAGCAGCTCCAGTTCACTGGCGATGAGTCGGTCGGTTCGTCGTCGAACAAGATCAAGCTCAACTTCAACCACCCGTGCAAG
>Ga0114997_10005155_pt1 | contig 10025 bp, 8 predicted proteins | sample ArcticOcean_MG_C_2_FD_87045 | JGI IMG/M metagenome (GOLD analysis project Ga0114997, IMG submission 87045) | Marine microbial communities from western Arctic Ocean - ArcticOcean_MG_CB4_136 | ecosystem: Environmental > Aquatic > Marine > Oceanic | place: Arctic Ocean: Canada Basin | collected... | reverse complement strand
CCCAAAGTATCTTCAATAGTTAATACATTATATCCTTCCATGGCTGCCTGAAGTGCACATATCGGGTCTATTTCTGTAACTATTACTCGCGCACCTTGGGATTTAAGGGCTTGAGCAGACCCTTTTCCTACATCTCCATAACCACAAACCACTGCAGTTTTACCTGAAATCATTACATCAGTTGCCCTTTTTAATGAATCTACTAATGACTCCCTGCAACCATACAAATTATCAAATTTAGACTTGGTCACTGAATCATTAACATTTATTGCAGGGAATAGTAATACTTCTTTATCGACCATTTGATTCAACCTTAAGACACCAGTAGTAGTTTCTTCGGAAACTCCCCTACATTCCAGAACTAAGTTGGTCCAAAAGGTATTATTTTCAGAGTATACTTTTTTCAAAATATTTTTAATACATATTTCTTCATGATTTGAAGATTTTGTATCTATCCAATCGCTCCCTTTTTCTAATTCATATCCTTTGTGAATTAACAAAGTTGCATCGCCGCCATCGTCTACAATAAGTTGTGGACCTTTGCCATCGGGGTGTTGTAATGCTTTAAGTGTACAATTCCAGTATTCTTCAAGAGTTTCTCCTTTCCATGCAAATACCGGGATTCCGGAATCGGCAATTGCAGCAGCAGCGTGATCTTGTGTTGAATAAATATTACAACTAGCCCATCTTACGGTGGCACCTAATTCAACCAGAGTTTCGATAAGAACTGCGGTTTGAATTGTCATATGGAGAGAACCGGTAATTCTCACTCCATTTAGTGGTTTAACTTCTGAATATTTGGTCCTGATTGCCATTAGACCTGGCATCTCATGTTCTGCGATGTCAATTTCTTTTCTACCAAAGTCTGAAAGCGATAAGTCTGCTACATCATAATCCAAACGACTAATCATCCTAGAATCACCATATTCACACCCATTCCAGATACTAATATAGTATCAAGTTTTGTTATTTGTAAATACAATAGTATCTAATAGAAAATGTGGGACGGGATTATGAGACTATGGCATATCAACTACTCACTTCAGAGTCGGTAACCTCAGGCCATCCAGATAAGTTGTGCGATTACATATCAGATTCTATACTTGATGAATGTTTAAAATTAGATCCCATGGCGAGAGTAGCAGTTGAAGTATTAGTAAAGGGATTGAGTATAAATGATAAAAATCCACCCAATAGTTTCATAATCATTGCCGGAGAAGTTTCACTAAAGAAAGGAGTAAAAATTAACTATGAGAGAATAGCACGACAGGCTGCAATGGAAATAGGGTATAATTCCATCGAAAGTGGAATGAATGCAGGAGACAAAAATTCTTGCGAAATATTAACTCTCATTGGCACTCAATCAAGAGAAATTTCACAAGGAGTTTCAAAAGGAGAGGGATTATTCCCAGAACAAGGAGCAGGAGATCAAGGGATTATGTATGGGTATGCATGTGATGAGTCAGAGTACTTTGTGGAGTTAAAAGGATCATATATGCCGCTTCCAATTCTCTTGGCGCATAAATTAACTTCAGCCATTACAACTGCTAGAATGAATGGAGATTTGAGTTGGGCACGGCCTGATGGAAAGAGCCAAATTACAATTGCATATGATTTGGAAGGTAGGCCAATGCATATTGATACTGCAATAATAGCAGTTCAACATGAGAATATAGCAGATTTAAGATTTTCAGGAGACATTGAGAAAGAAAGAAGTTTTATTATCGAAGAAATTAAACAAAAAATAATTTATAAAATAATGCCTAAAGAGTTATTGAATGATGATATGAAATTAATAATCAACGGTACCGGTAGATTCATTATTGGTGGTCCAGAGGGGGATGCTGGCCTCACAGGTAGAAAAATAATAGTAGATTCATATGGTGGAATAGGCCGCCATGGAGGGGGTGCTTTTAGTGGAAAGGATTCATCCAAAGTTGATCGATCTGGCGCATATATGGCAAGGAAAGTTGCAAAACACATTGTTGCAAGTGGATTGGCAAAGAAGTGTGAAATACAAATTGCATATGCGATTGGGATATCTGAACCAGTAAGTATCAACGTAGGCATCAATACTTTTGAAAGTTCAAGATTCACAGATAAGAGATTGGAGGAGATTGTAAAAAGAATATTTGATTTTAGCCCATTAGGAATAATTGATAAATTATCATTGAATAGGCCAATTTACAAGGAAACTTCATCTGGTGGTCATTTTGGCAGATTTCCAGACGATTTTGGCAGATTTTCATGGGAAAAAATAGATAAAAATATAATATTATTACTTAAACAGGAAAAATATTAGGATTGGTAAATATGGAAAAAAATAATAAAAAAAGGTTAATTGGAGGATCTGTTACAACAATTAATAATTCTGGTACCAAAACTACTGGCAACCATACCTCTGTATATAATCCAATTAATATACCTGAAAATAAAAATATAATACAGATAGGACGTCCTGGAGTATGTTTTTGGGACATATTGGAAAGGAATAATATCCAAGGTGCTCAAGTTTATCCATTAGATTCAATAAATTGTGATTTAAAAGATAATCTTGAATCAAAAACTAGAGGAGAATCTAGATGGTATGATTTAGACAAGATAAAAAAAGATATTCCACCTTATTGTGAAATTCTAATTTTAAATGAAAACGATGAATTAGATGGAAATTCAGGAATATTAAATTATAATTTTTTATTTGAAATATCAAGAAAAATATTAGTCTGTGGTGTCGGAGATAGTAGACAGCATTCTGTAGCGTTAAGAATAGCACAAAAGACCAGAGGGGCAATTAAAATAGAGAATTGGGATTTAGGCGATAATATTGTTTCGATAGCGTTGATCACTCCATCAAGAAAAATAAATTTTCCAACTCCAATGTCATACCCTTCAATATCAAAAATATTACCAAAAAGATTGATTATAAATGCCCCTATTGGAATTGCCAATGATTACCAGCATGTAATATCAAAAGTGGAACAAAATTTTAAAAATTGGAAACCGACGTTAAAAATTAGCATAGTAATTCCTCTTTACAATAGGGAGTTAATGTTAGGCAGAACATTGGCCATGATTTGCCATCAGACTTATCCATTATCACTAATAGAAGTAGTAGTAGCCGATGACGGGAGTAGCGATAAACCATTAAAGATAATTGAAAAATTTAATAGTAAATTAGAAGTCAATTATGTGCGTCAGAAAGATTTAGGATACCGTTTATCTGAAGTTAGAAATTTAGGAATCAGAAGTGCCAAAAATGACTATATCGTATTACTTGATTGTGATATGGCCCCTGTAACTACGATGATTGAAGCATATGCAAGGCATTTAGAAATAAGTACTAGGGCATTATATTGTGGCCATAGGCGATATGTAGAAGCGAATCATTTGAAAATAGAAGACTGTATTAAATCACCAAAATATATGCTTGAATTGCCAGACATAGAGACGAAAAATGAAAAGATGAAGAGAGATGGGCATGTCTTAGATTGGAGACTTCCAATGTATGGAATTACAGATAACCTTAGATTTGAAAAATACCCATTTAGGGCTGTTTGCGGAGGAAACATTGGATTTCATCGATCACTGTTTCAAAGAGTTGGAGAATTTGATGAAGACTTCAAAGCATGGGGTAAAGAAGATACTGAATGGGGGTTTAGAGTGTGGAATAAGGGTGAGTACATCATCCCATTATACGAAGCGTGCGGCCTTCACCAGGAGCCACCTGGTGGCAGGAATGAAACCGATAGAGAAGTAGGGCTTCTTGAAGTAATGCCTACATTCATCGATAGAGTTCCGGTCATGTATAGAAAAAATGATCACGGGAATGAGCATTCTGTTCCCCTTGTATCAATATACATACCTGCATATAATGCAGAAAATTCGATTCTAGAAACAATTGAAAGTGTATTGAACCAAACATTTGAAGACATAGAAGTATGTATTGCAATTGATGGCAGCAAAGATGGGACATTGAAAATAATCGAAAATAATTTCTTAGATAACCCTAGAGTCAGATGGCTATATCAAGAAAATCAGGGAATAGGGGGGGCATCGAATACTGCAGTTCAAATGTGTAGAGGAGTTTACATAGGGCAATTAGATTCTGACGACATATTATTGCCTAATGCCATAGAGATGATGCTCAGAGAGATTCAATCAGATACAAGAATAGGGGTAGTCTATGGATCATTTCAGAAGGAAACCCCGTCAGGAGAATTTTTAGAAGATGGATATGATTGGCCAGAGTATTCAAGAGAAAAGTTGATGTACGGGTGTATTGTTCATCATTTCAGGTTATTTAGAGCCAGAGATTGGTGGAGAACTGATGGTTTTGCCACAGATATGGATAATGCCATAGATTTTGATATGTATCTTAAACTATCTGAAATTACTGAAATGAAACATGTACGAGAATGGACATATGTATATCGAATACATGGTGAAAGTACATCAATTAAATCATCTGAGACGCAAATTATTAATCACCATAAATCAATAATAAGGGCATTAAAAAGAAGAGGATTAGCAGAACGTTGGAGACTTATTAACAATGACCCAGATAATCCAAGAAGAGTAAGTTTTGAAGAAAAAAAGGATTGGGATAGAGTCAAAGATAATTCGTCTTCATTTGCTAGGATGTCGAATACCCTAAAAAGTGCTGCTCCGTTACTTGTAAAGGAGCTTGCAAGGAGAGAGTCAAATCGTAAACCATGGACAGTGTCTGAATTCCCAAATGAAATGATTTTTGAAAGATTGATTGGTGTGGCCAGGCTGGAAAAAATAGACTTTAGTGAAGATGAATTAATGCAAATTGCAAATCAAAATAAAAATGATCTATGGTCTGCATTTAAATTAATTAAAAATATTAGTGAAAGGGATATAAGTGATTAAAATGTTAAATGATGTAACGGTAAAGGGAATACTAGTTGCCGGCGGAAGTGGCACTAGACTGATGCCATTCACCAAATATACTCATAAGACCTTGCTCCCATTATATGATATGCCAGTAATTGATTACGCCCTTTCAACAATGAGGAAATCTGGAATCAATGATATAATAATAATTGCCAACCGACACTTAGGGCAAATTGCAGAGCACATAGGAAGTGGTTTGGTGCATGAAAGAATTCATTATGTCATAGAAGATGAACCAAAGGGAATTTCGAACGCAATAAATTTGGCAAGGCCTTATGTTAATGGAGAGAGGATTATGTTATATTTTTCTGATAATATAACCACATTGAACTTGAAAAGTGATGTAGACTTTTTTAAAGAATCTCGAGAACCTCCGGGTGCAATATTATTAGCAAGAGAAGTTGAAAATCCTGAATCATTTGGAGTTTGTCAATTAGATAACAATGGAAATATAATAGACATAGAAGAAAAACCTATTAACCCATCTTCAAATCTGGCAATTGGTGGAATTTATCTATTTGATGAGTTATTTTGGAAATATTTAGATGAAGAAAGTGAAAAATTAGGTGAAGATTTTTCAATTTCTGCAATTACTAGAAAATATGTAAAAAATAAAAATGCTAAGGTACGTAATATAGGTAAAGGTACTTGGGTAGATTGTGGAACTCCAGATGGATTACTACAAGCTAGTTTGATGGCAAAAAATAAGGAAATAACAACTAGGAGAGATTAGATGAAAATAGGTATTATTGGTGCTGGAATTGTCGGTGGAGCCATGGAACATTGGTTTAAAGATACTCATGAGCTTTATATTCATGATCCGGTTAGAGGTACTAAATTAGAAGATTTAGTGAAAAACGTAGATATCGCATACATTGCAGTACCCACACCTCAAAATCCAGAGACTGGAGAATGCAATACAGAAATCGTAGAAGGAATTTTAAAAGAGTTGCCTGATGGATTTATGGCGATTATCAAAAGTACTGTTGCTCCGGGAACCACAGAAGTTTTTCATAAGAGATATCCTAATCTAAAGATAGGTTATTCTCCAGAATTCTTAGTTGAAAGGAGACACTTGGAAGACTTTGGTAATCAAGATTTACTTGTCTGCGGGACACATCATAAAGATTTAGCAGATATTGTTTTTGAACAGCATAAAATTGCTGGAGTGATGAAGAACGAACAATTCTTCATAGTGACACCTACACAAGCCGAGTTAATCAAATATACAAAAAATACATTTTATGCACTTAAGGTTATTTTTTCTAATCAAATGTACGATATTTGCGATAAATTAGGAGAAGATTGGACTACAATAAAGGAAATAATTACCACTAAACAAGACCAGCCCATAGGGCCAAGTCATATGGATCCAATTTTCGGCCTAAATAGAGGATTTGGGGGGAAATGTTTACCAAAAGATACGGCGGCTTTGACATATCTTGCAGAAACTTTAGGCGTCAAGTATTCATTAATGGATTCAATAATATCTGATAATGATATGTTAAGAAATATAAAGACTGGAAAGGAATCTGATGTCATAACTTTAGATGATTAGTACATATTAAATATTTATGGCCATTCACACATTCATGGCAAATAGTAAAACTCCTGCGGCCAAAATAAAAAAGCCTAATAAAAAAGAATATAAAATTGTAAAATCCATTGCTTCTGATTCACTTAATTATGTCTCTAAGAGATTCGGTGAAATCGTGACAGAAGAAATGACAGATGGTTGGATCCCTCACGGAACGCCACTTGTTTTGATAGAAGATGAGAAGTACATATTATTGCAGTCTATGAAAAAAGGCCTATTTTAAAGGAAGTCCGATTGCTCTCATTGACCATCCACTCTCGACCATAGTACTAATATCTAAGCATCTTCTACCATCATATATTTTTGGATTATGCATATTTTTCTTAATACTTTCCCAATTAATTCCCAATATCTGATCGTGCGCAGTTGCCAAAACAACACAGTCTAGATCATTGACCTCATATGGTGATTCCAAAACGTTGAAATTTTTTGGTATTTCTTCCTTTTTAACTAATGGGTCCCAAAGAACTACATCATGCCCGCCATTAATCAAAATCTCTATTAGATACTTTATTGGAGTTTCTCTTGAGTCCCCTATATTTGGCTTATATGAATAACCTAAAACAAGAATTTTAGAAGATACTGGTCCGCAAAAATCCATTATTTCTCCTGCAACATAATTCGGCATAGACGAATTTAATTTTCTCGCGGCAGGACTTAACGATGAAATTACATTATTTTTTATAGCCATTTGGATATAATAATGAGGATCAATTGGTATACAATGACCTCCGACACCAATTCCTGGAGTGTGCCTATGAAAATTCCATTTTGTATCTGCTGCACTGAGAACTTCTTCAACATCAATACCAATCTTGGGCATCAAAATTGATAATTCATTAACAAAGGCTATATCAATATCTCTCTGAGTATTTTCAACTAATTTTGATGCTTCTGCAACTTCTATTGAAGAAACTGCCATTATTTCTCCAGAAGTAATGTTTTTGTATAGTTTGGCTAATAAATTTGTCAAAATAAGGTCATTGGAACCTATGACACGTGCAACCTGACTGACTCCATGATTTATTTCTCCCGGGCTGACTCTTTCTGGGCAATAAGCAATATTTATCATATTTGATAATGCAGGTTTTTTAGAAATTATTTCATTTAGGCATAAATTTGTCATACCAGGTTGAACAGTGCTTTCCAAAATTATCGTTATTCTTTGAGAATTTATAATAGTATTAGAAATTGATTTAAAACTTTGTCTTATCATACTAATATCTGGCATGTGATTGCGATCAACAGGAGTAGGGACACAAATCAATACTACATCACAATTAGGTATTGAATTTTCATAAGATGTCGTAATATTCCATCGTGAATCATTCGGAATTAGAATATTATCTCCTTCAAAAAGGTGAGATTTATTATTTTTTAATGAATTGATGACATCTTCTGATTTATCAATTCCCCATACATTAAAAGATGATTTGTGAAATGCAAGGGCGGTTGGCAACCCGACGTAACCCAGACCAACTACGCCAATAGTCAAGGATTTGTCGTCCATTTTTTTAGATAGTAATTTTACATATTCGCTCACTTCCATGGACTTCGCAAGTGGCATGAGAAATGAAATGTATGTATGATTCAAAAAATTAATTTATTATTTATTCACTTACTCTGGCAGATATATAGCTTGATGATAGGTAGTAATTCTTTCCCTACCTCTTGTTTCCGTATGGACACTGACTCCACCAATTGGAATGAATCCTTTTTCCATCATTGCTAAAACTGCTATTGCTAAAGAATTGGTCCCATTTCTACTTATTATTTTATAATCAGCGCCCATAATTGAACTCCAACATGTTTTTATTAATGTCTCTTTCTATTTATCGTATCCACCAAAGTAATTATGTTGACCTTGAATTTGGGTGAGACATGGAAAAAGACGACGGAGGGTATGGTAGCCCAAAAGAATCTAGTGCATTGGAAAATAAGACATTACGTCAATTAAATTCCTTACGTAGTAGCATGTCATTCAGACTAGGAGAAGAAATAGTTAATTCCATATTAAAGCCTTGGAAAATAATTATTTTACCATTTAATTTATTTATTTTGTTGATCAATTATACTCAAGAAAGATTTGGTTATAAGAAATTTAATGGCAACTACAGTCAGGAAGTAAAAAATAGTGGCAGGAGAAATTGCATAATCATATTTCCAACCAATGGAGTAGGAATGGGGCACTATTCCAGAATGTTTGCATTGGCCAGGTCTATGAAAAAGGTAGATTCAAATCTTGAAATAGTATTCTTCACAACAAATTATGTCTTGCATCCACTCTATGCCGAAGGATTTACGTCATACCATTTACCCAATAGAAACAAGTTTGAGAAAATGAATGCTAGAACTTGGAACTCACAATGTGAAGAAATTATGTCTAATATTTTTGCCGTACACAAACCTAAGATGTTTATATTTGATGGAGCGTATCCCTACAGAGGTATGTTGAATGCCATAAAAACTAAGCCTGATGTCAAAAGGGTTTGGATTAGAAGAGTACAAAAAAAAGGTGTTGATAACACTCCAATAGATGCATATAATAATTTTGATAGTATTGTCGTTCCAGGTGACCTAATAGAACCAGACATGGAAGAATTAGCAAGATGGCCAGTCGAAGAAATAACTTTATGCCCACCGATTATATCTACACTGAGGAGTGAATTATATCCCAGAGGATTTTTGAGAGATAAACTTGGCATCCCAAAAGAAGCTAAAGTCGCTCTGGTTTCACTGGGAGCTGGAGAAATAAATGATATAGATGACCTTAGAGAGTATGTTACAAATTATCTAACTGAAAAGGGAATTTATGTCATAGTAGCAGACTCAATGCTCAGGCCTATACAAAATAAATTCAATAATATTTTAGTAAGATCTGTGAAAGAATTTCCAATCATGCGGTACAGGAATTGCTTTGATTTTTCCATTATGGCAGCTGGTTATAATAGCATCCATGAAATGATGCTCTTGAGATTACCATCAGTAGTCATACCTAATGATAATACTCAGAGAGATGATCAAGTAAAAAGAGCAAAAAATGCGACATTCGGCGGCCGAGGAATAATCATAGAACTTTTAGAAAAGGAAGTAATTAACCTAGGATTGGACAGGATATCTGATGAAAAAGTAAGAAAGAAAATAAGTGAGAAGCTCATGTCTAATCAATCGGAAGAAGGAGGGGAAACCCTAGCTAAAAAGTTGTTAAATAACTTGAATTGAGGATTTTAATTCTCCAAGTCTTTCATCCCTATTTTTATTTGGAATATTGTTCCAATTTTCCAAATCCATGATCTCAATCAAAGACATATTTGGGAGATAATTAGAGATATTAGTAATTACTTTTTCTCTATGTAATTGAGAAATTAAATTACCTGATTTCTGGTACCATTTCTCCATCCATTTAATTGGTATTTCATCTACTCTTACTAACTTCTTAAGATTATTTATCCTTATATCGTTTGAAATAATTCCAGATAATGAATATGTTAGGACACCTTCATGTCTAATT
>Ga0114997_10005154_pt1 | contig 10026 bp, 11 predicted proteins | sample ArcticOcean_MG_C_2_FD_87045 | JGI IMG/M metagenome (GOLD analysis project Ga0114997, IMG submission 87045) | Marine microbial communities from western Arctic Ocean - ArcticOcean_MG_CB4_136 | ecosystem: Environmental > Aquatic > Marine > Oceanic | place: Arctic Ocean: Canada Basin | collected... | reverse complement strand
TAAAAACGTAATAATTTTTTTAGAATATTTCATTTTACAAAAATTTTATATTTTAAAAATTTTTAAATTTACAAAATTTTAAAGATTTAAAAATAAAACATTTATTACAATTTGAGTTTTATAGGGCTTTATCAAGCCCAAGTCTTAATAATCAATTTTGGTCTTATTTTTATTTAATAAAAAAAATAGATAAGAAAGTAGATGAAATTATAATAATAGATCATTATGAAAATATGATTTCTGACCAGGCAATGATTTGTGCATGTAGAGAGCCGAATCTTAAAAGCAAAATAAAAATTATAGGTTATAATCATTCATTGGCAGGTAATGAGTTTTTAGGATACTATTCGAGCAAAGAAGATTGGAACTCAATTTATAAACCTGATTTAATAATAGCTAATGGAAAAATTTCGAAACAGCAATTAATAGATCGAGGTAATTTAAGTAATAAAATTTTAGAAGGTCCAGCACTAAGATTTGATAAAATAATAAAAAAGAATTTAATAAAAACAAAAAAAATACCTGATAAAAGAAATGTTTTTATTCCACTGTCACAAATTTGAGATCATAGTTCTGAAATGATAGAAAAAATAATCCAATTACAAAGTTTATTAGATGATAATTATTTTAATTTTTATATTCTGCCACATCCAAATTCACCGATAGATAAAAAATTATTAGAAGAAATAAATAAAAAGAAATATCCAAATATTTATATTTCTCAATTAAATATTTCAGATTTAATGGATAAATGTTCTTTATGTATTTCAATGTCTACAGGTGCAGTATACGATGCAATAATTAATGGTAATATTGTAATAAATATTGGAAGTGAACTAAATTATTGTGACAATCATTTAGATTTTTGTGTCGAGAAGTTTGATTTTCTAAGTACGAAAAACTTAAAAGAAGTTTACTTTCTATTAAAATCACTTCAATCAGATAAGAATTATGAAGAATATATAAGTAAATTTAATCAGGTTCAAAAATATTTAATTGATGGTATGAATGTGGTGGATACCGACAATATTAAACTTTTTCAATAAACTAAAATTAGTACTTGTAAAAATTTAGTAGTGGTAAATATAAAATATAATGTTATATAATTAGTTTATATGAGAAAATTAATTAAAAATTTAAATAAAAATTTATTTAATAACAATATCAAATTGTTGCCTATTATTTTTTTAGTTCTGTTTTCAAGATTTATTCCACATCCACCAAACTTTACACCGATAATAGCAGTAGCAATTTTAAGTCCATTATTTTTTAATAAGAATAATGTTGCATTAACATTAGTAATAGTTGGGATGTTCATATCTGACTTTTTTATAGGTTTTTATCAAAATATGATAACGACTTATCTAGCCATTATTTTGGTTTATTATTTTTCTAAATTTTATTTTAATGAAAAAACTATAGGTATAAAAAATATAATTTTTGGATCTATTTTTTCAGCACTGATATTTTATGTATTAACAAATTTTGCTGTATGGGTTTTTGGAGACCTATATCCTAAAAATTTTGAAGGATTAATTATGTGCTATGTAATGGCAATACCTTTTTTTACTAATACGTTAATATCAACATTTTTATTTACAAGTGTAGCTTATACGTCGAGCATCTATATTATTAAAAAAACAGCATAAGAACTATATCTCTACATTGAATAACAATAAATTTTTACATAGTTATAAAAATTTAAAAGTTTTGGTAACTGGATCGACAGGATTTAAAGGATCCTGGTTGTGCTTATGGCTTAATTTATGTGGAGCAAAAGTTGTAGGAGTTGGTCTTAAACCTGAATCTGAACAGATACTATTTGGTGCGTTCGAATTAAAAAAAAAAATTAAACAGTATTTTATTGATATCACAAATTTTAATAAAATTAATCATATAATCAAAAAAGAAAAACCAGATATAATTTTTCATCTTGCTGCTCAATCAATTGTATCTTTGAGCTATACAGAGCCATTAAAAACTATTGAAACCAATGTTATTGGAAGTGCAAATTTATTGGAGTCAATTAGAATAAATAAAGTTAAAAATTTAGTTTATATAACATCTGATAAATGTTATTTAAATCGAGAAATTTCAGGAAGTTATAACGAAACTGATTTATTAGGTGGTTATGACAATTACTCTTCATCAAAAGCATGTGCAGAACTAATATTTACATCATATAGCAAAAGTTTTTTTAATAAAAAAAAATTACAATATGCTACAGCAAGGGCTGGAAATGTAATTGGTGGTGGTGACTTTAAAAAAGACAGAATAGTGCCTGATACAATAAAATCATTAATGCGTAATAAAAATCTTATTATAAGAAGCCCAAATTCAACAAGGCCTTGGCAACACGTTCTAGAACCATTGTCAGGATATTTGAATCTGGGAGATAAATTACTCAATAGTAAATTAAGCTTAAATATTTTACCCAGTTGGAATTTTGGGCCAAATACTAAAAATTGCAAAACAGTTCTAGAAATAGTTAAAAGAATTTATTTACAATGGGGCACAGACACAAAAAAAATTGTTATTAAAAGATCTAATAGTTTTAAAGAAGCTAAATTACTAGTTTTAGACATTAATAAATCTAGAAAAGAACTTAAATGGCAACCCAGATTAAGTTTAAATGAAACAATAGAATTAACTGTAAATTGGTATAAAAACTATTTAGCCAATAAAAAAATGTCAAAAATTACAATAGAACAAATCGAAAACTTTAAAAGTATTTAAAAATTTAAAGTAAATTAATAAATTACAATCTTATTAAAAGATTAATTTAAAGAATGATAAAAAAACCTCTAATTAGCATAATTATGAATTGTTTTAATGGAGAAGATTACATTCAACAATCAATAGAAAGTATAATTTCACAAACTTATCAAAATTGGGAATTAATTTTTTGGGATAATAATTCAAGTGATAAAAGTATAGAAATCTTCAAAAAATATAAAGACCCGAGATTAAGATTTTTCTCATCAACAAATCATACAATTCTTTATGAAGCTAGAAATAAAGCCATCCAAAAATGTAAGGGAGAATTTTTAACATTTTTAGATACTGATGATTACTGGTTACCTAGTAAGCTTCAGCAGCAAATTCAATTATTTGACAATGAAAAAATAGGTTTAGTATATAGCAATTACTGGGTTTTAAATGAAAGATTGTTTTCTAAAAAAAAAATTTTTTCTACAAAAAAACTACCAACTGGCAAAGTATTAGATAAACTTTTATTAAATTATTCGGTTGGCATATTAACAGTAATGTTAAGAGTAAAATTTATTAAAGATATACAAAATGTTTTCAATACAACATATGATTTATTAGCAGATTATGATTTTGTAATTAATTTTTCAATTGAAAATGAATTTGAATGCATTCAGAAGCCTTTAGCTTGCTACAGAGTCCATGACAAGCAAACATCTCTTAAGTTTAATACAGAGCAAATTTTCCAAATGGAAAAATGGTATAATTTAAAAAAATTGGACCCATTTTTTTCAAAAAAAAAAGAAATGAATCAAGTTCTTAAAAATATTAGACACATGAAATCAATAAAGATAATTTTAGACAATAATTTTTATCAATCTATATTTGAAGTATTCAAATCACCTTTTATATTAAAAAAATTAAAACTATTTTTAAGTTTAAAAATTGGAAAGTTGATAAAATAATGAGCTGTAGAATTTGTAACAAAAAATTAAATAAAGTTATCAATTACAAAAAAGTTGCTTTAGCAGGTAATTTTTTAAATAAAAATCAAATTAAAAATGAAAAAAAATATCAATTAACGCTAATGGTTTGTGCAAACTGTAAACACTTGCAAATTAAAGAAAAAATTGATCCAAAAATTTTATTCCCTAAGAATTATTTTTGGCAAACTGGAATTTCAACTACTAATATTAAATTAATTCAAGACCTCTTATCTAAATTAAAAAAAAAATTTACAATTAATAAACAAAGCAAATTTTTAGAAATTGCAAGTAATGACGGAACTTTATTAAAAGAGGTAAAAAAAAAATTTAACAGTAATGTTTTAGGAATAGATCCAGCTAAAAAATTAAGAAATATATTAAAGAAAAATAGAATTAACACGATAGTAGATTTTTTTTCATATTCTAAATCAAAAGAAATTAAAAAAAATTATGGAAAATTTGATTTTTGTATAGCAAGAAATGTTATAGCGCATACAAAAAGTCCAAATGATATTTTTAAAGGAGTAAAAAATATTTTAAATAAAGATGGGATTTTTGTAATTGAGGTTCCTCATCTTTATAATATTTTTAAGGATAACCAGTATGATAATGTATTTCATGAACATTTGGGATTTCATTCTTTAAAATCTATTGATGATTTATGTAAAAAAAATCAACTAAAAATTTTTGATGTAAATATAATTGACTCTCAAGGTGGTTCAATTCAATGCTTTATTAGTAGTAATAATAAAAAAGTAGTTAACTCTAGTGTGTTAAAAACACTTAAAAAAGAAAAAAAATTGGGTCTTTTAAAATTAAGTGTATGGAAAAATTTTGCAGATAGAGTTTATGAACATCGTAATAAATTAAATCATCTATTGAGCAAACTCAAAAAAAAAGGAAAAAAAATACACATATATGGAGCATCTGGAAAAGGGCAATCATTAATGCAATTCAATAAAATAGATAACAAAATTATTGATTATGTATATGATAAAAGTAAATTTAAACAAAATAAGTATACACCAGGAACGCATATTAAAATAATAGATCCTAAAAAAATAAATGTAATAAAACCTGACTACCTTTTACTTTTATCATGGAACCTAGTAAAAGAAATAATGAAACAAGAGAAAAGATACTTAAAAAATAATGGAAAAATAATTATTCCTTTCCCCGAACCACGATTAGTTAATAAGTATTAGATATGAAAGTTATTATTCTTGCCGGTGGCTTTGGAACAAGACTTGCTGAGTATACTTCTAGTATTCCAAAACCAATGGTTCCTATAGGAGGAAAACCAATTATTGACCATATAATGCAAATTTATTCACAATATGGATACAAAGATTTCTATGTTGCGCTTGGATATAAAGGTGACGTTATAGAGGATTATTTTAAAGATAATAATTTATGGAATATTAATTTAATAAAAACTGGTGCCAATTCAATGACCGGAGGTAGGCTTAAAAGGTTACAAAAAATTATAGGGAATGAAACTTTTATGTTAACTTATGGTGATGGTTTGTCAGATATAAATATTTCTGATTTAGTTTCATTTCATAAAAAGCATGGAAAATTAGTTACAGTATCAGCTGTACGTCCACCTGCTAGATTTGGTGCATTAAAAATAGATGGTTCTCGTGTTATAAATTTTAAAGAGAAGTCACAACTAGATGAAAGTTGGGTTAATGGTGGTTTTTTTGTTATTGAACCAGGTTTTTTTGAATTGATTGATGGAGACGAAACAGTTTTAGAAAAAGAGCCATTAGAAAAAGCAGCCTCTATGAAAGAGCTCATGGCTTTTAAGCATGAAGGATTTTGGCAATGCATGGATCATAAATTAGATAAAGACTTGCTTGATGAAATGTGTAAAAATGGAAATGAGAGATGGTTGAAAAAAAATTATTAAGTTTTTAGATTTATGAAAAAAAGAGTTGCGTTAATAACAGGAATAACTGGCCAGGATGGATCATATCTTGCTGAGTTTCTTTTAAAAAAAAAATATATTGTTCATGGTATTAAAAGAAGATCTTCTTTAATTAACACTCAAAGAATTGATCATATTTACAAAGAGCCATGGATAAAAAAAAGAAATTTTATTCTGCATTATGGTGATTTAACCGATAGTTCTAATATTTCTTTTTTAATTAATCAAATTAAGCCTGATGAAATTTATAATCTTGGTGCGCAAAGTCATGTTAAAACTAGTTTTGAGCAGCCAGAATATACCAGCAATGTTAATGCCCTAGGAACTTTAAGAATTCTTGAGAGTATGAGATTATTAAATTTAAAAAAAAAGATTAAATTATATCAAGCTTCTACGTCTGAACTTTACGGTGAGGCAAAGAAAAAACCACAAGATGAATTGACACCATTTAATCCGGCAAGTCCATATGCAACTTCTAAATTATTTGCTTATTGGATATGTAAGAATTATAGAGATGCTTATAATATTTTTGTTTGTAATGGCATACTTTTTAATCACGAATCTGAAAGAAGGGGTGAAACCTTTGTAACTAGAAAAATCACTATAGGTTTGTCAAAACTAGTATTAGGATTACAAAAAAAACTATATTTAGGAAATCTTGATGCCCTAAGGGACTGGGGCCACGCTAAAGATTATGCTGAAATGCAATACTTAATTTTACAACAAAAAAAACCTGATGACTATGTGATAGCCACGGGCAAGCAGCATAGTGTAAGAGAATTTATTCATGAAGCATTATCCCATTTTGGAATTGAGTTAAAGTGGAGTGGAAAAGGCCTACAGGAAAAAGGGGTAATAAGCAGAATTACAAAAAATGAATTTAAAAGTAAAGATATTAAGATAGGGAAAGAAATAATAGCAGTTAGCAAAGAATACTTCAGGCCAAATGAAGTTCCTGATTTATTGGGAAATGCAAAAAAAGCGAGAAGAAAATTAAAATGGAAATATAAGATTGGTTTTAAAGAACTTGTTCGTAAAATGATAATTTCAGATTATAATAAATTATTCAATGAAACTTAAGGACAAAATTTTTGTTGCTGGTCACAAAGGACTTTTTGGATCAGCGATACTTCGCACATTGAAAAAAAAAGGTTTTAAGAACATTCTTTTTGTAGATAAAAAAAATGTTAATCTTGAAAATCAGAAACAAGTAGATAATTTCTTTAAAAAAAATAAGCCCAAACATGTTTTTTTAGCAGCAGCTAAAGCAGGTGGCATTTTAGCAAATATGAAAAAACCTGCAGAATTCATATACAAAAATTTATTAATGCAAAATAATATTATTCATGCGGCGTATAAGAATAAAGTTGAAAAATTGTTATTCTTAGGATCAAGTTGCATCTACCCAAAACACTTTTTAAATGACATTAAAGAGACTGATTTATTAAGTGGTCACTTAGAGGAGACTAATAAACATTACGCAATAGCAAAAATTGCAGGGATATATCTATGTGATTCTTATAATAGACAATATTTCAATGAACAAAAAAAATTTAGAGCAATTATACCAACAAATTTATTCGGTCCAAATGATAATTATCATCCTTTATATAGTCACGTTATTGCAGCACTAATAGCAAGATTTAAACAAAGTGTTAGATTGAAAAAAAAAGAAATAAGAGTGTGGGGGACAGGTAGACCCAAAAGAGAATTTATGTTCAGTGATGATGCTGCTGAAGCAGCAGTAGAAGTTTTAAGATTAACAAATAAAAAATTTGAAAAATTAGTAGGAAAAAATTTAAATTACATAAATATTGGAACCGGAAAAGATTATTCAATAAATCAAATATGCTTATATTTAAAAAAAATATCTGGATATAAAGGAAAAATTATTTTTGATAAAAAATACCCAGATGGAATGTATAGAAAATTGATGTCAACTAAATTGACAAAAAAAATTCCTTTTAAGATTAAAAATAATTTTTTTGATAGCTTAAAAAAAACTTACCTTGAATATTAAAACTATTTATAATTGAAAACTATTCATCTTATATATCCATATGACCTTAAAAAAAGAAAAACACCTTGGGAAGAAGGTAATCAAATATATTTTGCTTTAAAAGATAAATTTCATTTTAAAACTTATTCATGGCTTTCAGTTGGAAAAATTAATCCAAAAAAAGGTGATATTCTTTTAGGACATTCTCACAGCAATCCATTCACAATATTTAGAAGATCGATGAAAAACCCTAAATGGAAAAAAGTTATTATGTATCAGCCATATAATGAAGATTCCCACTCCCTAAGTTATTTACATGATGTGTTACCTCATATAGATGTTTTTGTTGCTCTGTGCGGTCCTTATTGGTTTAAAAGAGTTAAAAAATCTATTTTTGCAACATGGCAAAAAAAAATTAAGCATATAAATTTAGGAATTGACGTAAAACAATATCCATTTCTTAAAAAGAAATTTAATAAAAATAATAAAAGAAAATTTTTATATATCGGTAACGATTATCAGTATAATAATTTTGGAAAAAACTTGAGTTATTTAAAGAAAATAGCAATCATTTTTAAAGAAAAAACCTTTGGCAGCATGGGTAATAAAAGTTTTACAGGAATGGATAATTATGGGTGGGTTGATTTGAAATCTAAAAAAATCCGAAAAATTTTATCAAATTATGATTTTTTAATTCATACCAGTACTCACGATGCAAATCCATCAACAATATTTGAAGCTATGTCATGGGGCCTAATACCAGTAATCACTAAACAGTGTGGATATGATAAGGAAAAAGGAATTATTAACATACCATTAAATGATTTAAAAAAAACATCAAGTATTTTGCAAAAATTACAAACTATACCTAATAAAAAACTTTTATTGCTTCAAAAATATAATTATCTAAGACTAATAAAATTTTATAATTGGAAAAACTTTAGAAAAACAATTCGATTAATTGTTTTAAAGAATAGTGTAAAAAATAAAGAGATTTACTTAAACAAAAAATTAAAATTAAAATTTATTAATTTAGAAAAAAAATCTTCAAACTATTATCTAAAATTAAATATGTTAATTATTGTTATTAAGGCAAATATCTCAATTTTAATAAAAAAATTTTTAAATATTTAAAAGTATTATTTTGTAATCATTAATTTGATATTTTCATCTAATCTATTTTTTGACTTCCAGATTAGCTTGGACTTTTCTTTAAGAATTTTAGATGGATTAAAATCAAAATCATCATATCTTTTTGCAGAAACAATTTTTTTTATTTTAGATTTACTTTTTGTAATTTTTACGATTTTTTTGGCTAATTTATAAATACTAATTGTTTGGTTTGATAACAAACTTATTATTTTATTGTTATATTTTTTTTGAAACAATGAGCAAATTGCTAGCGCAACATCTATTGAGTGCATAAAATTTCTTTTTTGTTCTCCAGTTCCATGAATTATAATATCTTTATTTAGTAATGCTTTTTTAACAAATATTGATATTGCATCTTCTGATCTATTATAAGTTCCATAAATTGTTGGTAACCTTGTTATTAAATAGGGTATCTTATATTTTTTACACAAACTTTTAATTATCAGCTCTGATGATATTTTTGAAATAGTATAAATATCTAAATTGCTGCCATGCAAGTATATGCTACTTGGAAAAAATATTTTTTTTCTATGTTTATATATCTTTATTTTTTCAATTATTTTTGTTATTGCAAGAGTATTCTGTTCTATTGTTTTTGCGGTATTTGCATTTGCTATATTTATGTTTGATACTGCTGCAAATATCATTATTATTTGATTTTCTTTTATTAATTTATCTAATTTGTTTGAATTAGAAAAATTGCCCTTAGCAAATTTAATTCCTTTAATTTTAGGCTTTTTTAAATCCATTATTGTTACTTTGTTGTTTTTTTTTAATATTAAAGCAACAGAGCTACCAATAAATCCACTTCCACCGATAATTAAAATTTTTTTATTTTTCAAATATTTATAGGTTTTATTTAATAATTTAATTAATAATTTTTACAAAATTACAAATAAGAATTATTTTTTTGATTCAATTGATTTAGTTCCAAAAATTTTTTTAACATTCCTGGTGATATTGTATTGTTTACCATTAGCTCAGGGGATTGATGAAAAAAATATTCCCATGGTTGTTTATCAAGCGCATGACCTTTTGCCATTAAATCATTAAAAAGTTCAGTACCATAGTAAGGAGCTAAAACTGAAAGTGAATAGTAATTAGCCTTAACTTCTTTTGCAAAATCTATAGTTTGCTGCAAGTCTTCATCCGTTTCTCCAGGAAAACCAGTCATAAAATAACCTGAAAAAGAAACTTTATTATCTTTCAGAAGACGTGCTCCATGTAACATCTCTTCTCTAGTTTCAAGT
>Ga0114997_10005153_pt1 | contig 10027 bp, 8 predicted proteins | sample ArcticOcean_MG_C_2_FD_87045 | JGI IMG/M metagenome (GOLD analysis project Ga0114997, IMG submission 87045) | Marine microbial communities from western Arctic Ocean - ArcticOcean_MG_CB4_136 | ecosystem: Environmental > Aquatic > Marine > Oceanic | place: Arctic Ocean: Canada Basin | collected... | reverse complement strand
TTCTTAAAATCTCTTCGCTCGACACTTATTATTGCAGTTGCAATTCCTATTTCCCTATTTGGCTCTATAGCAGTAATGTATTTTTATGGTTTTACTTTTAACAGTATGACTTTACTTGCTCTAATATTATTAATTGGTGTTGTAGTTGATGACTCAATTGTAGTACTTGAAAATATTTTTCGACATCAAAAACATATTGATAAAAATATTTTCAATGCTGCTATTAATGGGAGTAAAGAAGTCGTCTTTGCAGTCCTCGCCTCCTCATTAGCCTTAGTTTGTATTTTTGCTCCAGTGATCTTTATGGATGGCATCATTGGGCGCTTCTTTGAATCATTTGCAGTTGTTGTTACAGCTGGGATATTAGTCTCATTAATTATTTCTCTAACATTGACCCCTATGTTGTGCTCAAAGTTTTTAGTAATGCAAGAAAAAGAAATCAGTTGGCTTAAAAGTTTGAATAATTTCTTTGAAAAACTAGATAAGAATTATAAAAAAATATTAATATGGTCTTTATCCCATAGACTAAAAGTTCTAATATCAAGTCTAATTATAGTCCTAGCAAGTAGTCTTCTTTTCTCAAAGGTAGAAAAAACTCTAGTACCTGAACAAGATGAAAGTCGTTTTACCGTCAGATTTAAAACGCCCTTAGGCTCTAATATGGAATATACCTACAGCAAATTATTGGAAGTTGAGGAAATTATTAATCAATATGATAACTATACTGCTAGCGTTTTCTCATCGATTGGATTGGGAAGTCGAGGACAAGTTAATAGTGGTTTTATTAGTGTTAGATTAAAAGAAAAAAATAAGCGCTTACTATCTCAATCTGAAATTATGGAAAAAATGAGAATTGATTTCAATAAACTTGCAGGTGTAAAAGCTTTTCCTTCAGGCGTTTCTTTTGCAGGTGGCAGGCGCTCAGAAAAATTACAATTTTCAATTACTGGGCCAAGTATTGAAAAAGTTGCTGCTTTAAGTGATGAACTCTTAATAAAACTATCTGAAAATGAAGAACTAGGAAGGATTGACCTTAACTTACAACTTAATTTACCTCAAATGATTTTAGATATTGATCGTGATAAAGCTTCTAGTTTTGGAATTAGTGCTGCTGATATCGCTGAAGCAATTTCAGTTCTAAGTAATGGATTGGATATTGCAAGATTTAATGATGAACAAGGAGATGGGCAAAGATATGATATTAGATTAAAAGCAAAAGAAGGCTCATTTGAAAAATTAAACGATCTTAATAAAATATATTTAAGGAGTGGATCCGGGGCACTGATTAGGCTTGATACGATAGCCTCTTTTCATGAAGAACTAGGGCCAGCAGTAATGGGGCGTCAAGATTTACAATATTCATCAAATTTTTATTCCAATCCAACAATGTCTCTTGGTGAAGCCGTTAAATTAATTGAAAAAGTCAGCAAGAATATTCTTCCTGGCGAATATTCAATTGAACTAGAAGGTCAAGCTAAAGAGTTTGCAAAAACGATGAGTAATATAATTTTTGTATTTATTTTAGCAACTATATTGCTTTATATGGTCTTGGCTAGTCTGTTTAACTCATTTTTTCAGCCATTAATAGTCATGCTAGCACAGCCATTAGCCGTAATTGGGGGAATATTTTTATTGTGGGTCACCGGAAATAGTCTTAATATTTACTCAATGATTGGGATGGTTCTTTTAATTGGGCTTGTTGCAAAAAATTCTATTCTATTAGTAGATATGACAAATCAATTAAAGGCTGCTGGGAAAAAAACAGATCAAGCCCTTCTAGAGGCATGCCCTATCCGCCTTCGTCCAGTGCTAATGACTTCTCTTACATTAATATTAGCATTGATGCCTGCTGCTTTAGGTTATGGTGCTGGATCTGAATCAAATGGGCCACTTGCCATCGCCGTGATTGGAGGAATGATTTCTTCTACTTTACTCACCTTAATTGTTATTCCTGCTGCCTATTCTTTATCGGTAGGATTCATTGATAAAAAGAAAAGTTAAGGCTTAGTAATTTTATCGACAATTAGTGCTCCCACTAAATCACCTTCAACATTTATTGTTGTTCTAAATGTATCGATCAGCCTGTCCATTGGGAGAAGGATAGCTAATGCCTCCAAAGGTAGGCCTAAAACCTGTAAAACCATTGCCATAGTTACCATCCCAGCACTAGGAATACCTGGAGCCCCAATTGACGCAACCATGGCAGTAAAGAACAAAATAAGCTGCTGAGCTAAAGTTAAATCCATACCAACTAGGTTCGCAATGAACAATGCTGCTGCTGCTTCATACAATGCCGTCCCATCCATATTCATTGTGGCGCCTAAAGGAAGAACAAAATTAGATACCCCTTTAGAAGTCTTGAAATTATCGTTAGCTACACTCAAAGTAATTGGGAGGGTTGCTGCACTAGAGCTGGTTGCAAATGCCGTAATAAATGCCGGCTTTCCATCTCTCCATAAATTCATAGGTGTTATTTTAGTTAAGAAGAATAAAATAGTTGGTAGGATTACAACCCCATGAAATAGAATCAAAAATATTACGGTAAAAATAAAAATACCTAATTGCGAAAATAAACCTATGTCTTGGCTAACAACCATATTGACTAAAAGTGCAAATACACCGAATGGTGCAAAAAGCATTAACCAATGAACTATCTTAAGCATAACCTCATAAAGACTAGTAAATAAATCTTTAGCTGCCTTAAAGCTACCCTGTCTGTCATTTAATGCAACACCAATAATAATGGAAAAAACTATTAGTGGCAGGATTTTTCCAGATGCGAGTGAATGAAATGGGTTTTCAAATAAACTCAATAAGAACTGTTTAAAGAACTCTGAGATTGTCATGGTAGCTGGAAGATTATTATTAACAGATTGCCAGGATTCAATACTTAGACCAACGCCTGGTTGAACAATATTCATAACAACAAGTGCCAAGGTAATTGCAATTGACATAGTTACCATAAAATATAAAAAAGTTGACCTCCATATTAAGCTTGAATTTTTCCCTCCCCCCAAATTTGAAACGCCGACAACAATTGAGAAAAAAACAAGAGGCACTAAAATCATTTTTAAACTTTTAATAAAAATTCTTCCGACTAAATCAGTCATTACCAATAGGTAGTCAACAAAAAATAAATTAGGGGAAAATTTAATTAATAAGCCTATTAAAATACCCGCAGTAGCAGCAATAAAAATCATTTTATTTGTATTTTTCATTTAATCAATTCTCTCTAATAGAGCCCCAAAAAATCCATCTGTTTTATGTACATTAGGATAAAGTTTTAAATAATTATCAACATCTAGTTTTATGCCATGTTTCCCTAAAGCAGCTTTAGCAGAAATAGCAACAAAGCCTTTATGTTTACTAAGAAATTCTTCAACAATAATTTCATTTTCATCGTCAAGCAAACTGCATGTAGCATAGACTAAGTAGCCCCCTTTCTTACATAATGCAGAAGCAGAACTAAGAATTGCACTTTGTTTTAAAACAAGTTCAGTCAATGACTTTTGAGTTTGACGCCATTTCAAATCAGGGTTTCTTCTTAATGTTCCTAATCCAGTGCATGGAGCATCTACTATGACTCTATCAAACTTACCTTTCAATCTTTTTATTTTAAGATCATTTTCATTAGCTATACGTTGCATCATTATATTAGAACCGCCAGATCTCTTAAGTCTTTTCTTTAAATTTGCTAAACGTCTTTCAGAAATATCAAAAGCATAAACCCGCCCAGTATTTTTCATTATTGATGATATGGCTAATGACTTACCTCCTGCACCAGCACAAAAATCTGCCACCATATGACCACGTCCAGGGCACAATAAGAATGAAAGGATTTGGCTACCTTCATCCTGGATCTCAATATTGCCGTTCAAAAATAATGAATGCTTATTAATAGCTGTTCCTCTGGGTAACGATATGCCTATTGGGGAATACATAGTAGGCAATATTAAACTCTCTTGCTCTGGAAATGATTCCCTAAGCTCGTTAATCACCTCATTCCTTGATTTATCTTTTAATGTATTTACTCGGAGATTTAATTGAGCAGCGACAAGTAAGCTTTGAGCTAACTCAATTAACTCCTTCTCTGAATACTGCTTAATAAACTTTTCCCATAACCAGTCTGGAAGACTTAATTTGATAGGCCAGCTATCTATTTTTTGTTTGTTAGATTTTTTATTTTGTAACCACTCAACTTCATGATCATTAAGCATTGGAGTTAATTCACGTACACTTTTCCCTATCATAACCATCAAATATGCCAAGATCATTTTCCTAGGATTTTTATCTTGCACTACCTCTTCTAAGTATCGTTTATTTCTTATAACCCCATAAAATATCTCTGCGATATTAGATCGATCATGACTACCTAAATTTTTATTTTTTTTAAAAAAATAACTTAGATGAACATCTGCTGGATTTTTACCAATAAAAACTTCTTTCAAAATATCTGCACATATTGATATAACAAATTTATTAATCATTTTTTTCCACTTGAATTTTATATATTTCTTGAGTGATAGTACTCAAATCTTCATCAGTTATTGATATTTTAAAAGGAAGGAAACCATAGTCTTTTGCGAGCCAAAGATCAATCCTTTCTGGATCTTGATAATTAAATTTTGCTACATGAATATAGTTTATGCCGCCTATCTTACTCTTCATTTTTCCTTCTTCTATGTATTGATAGTTATATGTCTTAAAAATTTTAGCATTTGTAATTGGTATTTGCATTTTGTTAAGTGGGTTTAAGAACATAAATTGGAACATAAAACTAAGTTGATCCTGAGTACCTTCAACTAAATCAAAAAATTTTGTTTTATTTTGACGGATAATCCTTAGCTTGTTATTTTTCCAATCAAAGAAGGCTTCATTTTTTAGCTTCTCTCCATATTTATAAAAGTAATAATTAGGCTGTATTCCCTCTTCATTAATTATTCCTTCGCTTTTTTGAACTAATGATTTTGAATAAACCAATGATGTTATACCATTGGCTTTTGCCTCATAGATGATGGTATAAATATCATTGTCAATACTGTATTCGATGTTTAAAATCCCTACCTCAGAACTATTACTAATACTTGCAGCATCTTTTCTTCCCCCAAATAATCTAAAATTATTAATATTTCCTTTATTAGGGGGTAGTCCATGGAATACTTTGTATTGCATTTTAATTGATTTAATTTCTTCTCCATATACTATCTCTTCCTCTGGAATTCTTATATTTTCAACGGGTTGGCATAGCTCACAAATTTCATTCTTAATTAATTTTTCTATACTGTCACTGCTATTATTTCTAGATAAGGACTTTTTTACTTTATTTTTAATTGGTTGATTAATTTTTTTTATTTTATTAATATTATTTATTGAATTAGCTGGGATAGGAATCATCTCAATAAAAATATTCTTGTCAGGTGTTAAATTTTGAAAAGGAAAATTTAGGTTAGTAAAGAAAAATAAATGCGCTATGATTGAAATTACCAAAGCAAAGATTAAGTAATAATATTTCATTCTTAGAATGGTAGGTTAGTCTTAACTATCCTCTGATTAATTGTGAATCCAAAATCTGTACCTAGGCTTAATTTAAGTGGCACTCTATATTTTCCCTTAGAAATCCATACGTAATGTGTTGAGTTTTCTTTTGTAATGATTCGACCCTCATACAACTCAGTAGCTTTATCTTTATTATTCACCACAATAACCTCATCTCTAATTTTTTTATATTCATACTCTCGAATCTTTTTTCCCTCCAGGACATTAAAGCTATACTTGTCTTTATTTTTATTCTCAAAGTTAAATTGGTATAGATAAATAGCCAAATCTAATGCTTTAGGCTTCAGGTCCATAAATGATGTTTCGCCCTTATATTTAATCTTTATTTTTTTTGTAGTAGGCTGAAATATTGCAGTAATATTCTTCTTTGGTTTTTTTATATTTTTTAGCTCAAATTTCTTTGGGTAGAATCTTTTATTATCAATCACCCCTTTGCTATATAGCTCTCTATTACCGAGTAATCTTAAAATGCCCTGACCTTTAGTAACCGCTTTAAATGAATAGTTTTTATTTTTACTCTCATATTTAATAGTCATAGTTCCAACAACGTTACTTGACTGCGTTAATTCATATTCCATATAGAATTGATCTGGAAAATTCTGCGCAGCACTAACTAAATTAGTAAAGAAAATAAAAAGTAAGAAGAGTCTATTTAATTTCAGTTTGTGACTCATCACTTAATCGAGTTGTTATGCTTCCTATTAAATAGGATTTTTCACCACAGTCCTTTAATATCTTTAATGCTTTTTCTTGATCCTCGCTATTAATAATAATTACCATTCCAATTCCACAATTAAATGTTCGGTAAAACTCCAGTTCACTGAGATTGCCATTCTCCTTTAGCCAATCAAATATCATTGGAATTTCCCATTTTTTTCGATCTAATGTTGCCTTTAAATTATTAGGGAGAACGCGTGGAATATTTCCCGTAATACCTCCACCAGTAATATGTGCCATTGCATTTACTTTCACTAAGCTTAAGAGCTTTAGTATTGATTTAACATAAATTCTAGTTGGTGTCATAAGGGTTTCAGCGAGTGTCTTGCCATGAAATTCCTGCTTAAGGTTAGTATTTTTCTTTTCTATTACTTTTCTAATCAATGAATATCCATTTGAATGTGGCCCTGATGAAGCTAATCCAATTATTAGATCTCCATTGGAAACATTACTTCCATCGATAATATTATTTTTTTCTACAGCTCCAACACAAAATCCTGCTAAATCATATTCCCCTTCTGGGTACATGCCTGGCATTTCTGCCGTTTCCCCTCCAACTAATGAGCATCCCGCAAGAAGACATCCATCAGCTATTCCTTTAATTACAGTAGTTGCTATTTTAACTTTTAGGCTCCCACAGGCAAAATAATCCAAAAAGAATAGAGGCTCGGCCCCCTGCACCAAAATATCATTTACACACATTGCGACAAGATCTTGCCCTATTGTTTCGTGATGATTAAGCTCAACCGCTAATTTTAGCTTTGTCCCTACACCATCAGTTCCTGAAACCAATACTGGGTTATTAAATTTCTCAGGGATTTCAAACATTGAACCAAACCCTCCTAAACCACCTATCACTTCTTTTCTTGAGGTCATTTTTGCAAATGGTCTAATATTTTTAACTAGCTGATCTCCAGCTTCAATATCAACTCCTGCATCTTTATATGAAATAGGTTCTATTTTTTTGGATTTTCGAGACAAGTTATTTATCCTCTGACTAAATGATTACTTTACGTATAATATAATTTTAACTTAATTTACAGCCAATAGTTATTTTCATCTTAGAGCTCTCTTTATGGACCAACTTTTACTAAATATTCATCCATCAGCGGAAAAAACACTACAAAATTTTGTAGTTGGAAATAATCATGAATGCCTCAAGGCTATTAATAATTTTATTTACTCTGATAATAATCAATTTATTTATTTATGGGGAGAAGTGGGTAGTGGCAAATCTCATCTTTGTGAAGCTCTTTCGAATCAGAACATAACTATAATTGAAGACATTGATACGTTTAACGAAGATCGTCAAATTGAAACCTTTAACTTATTTAATCAACATAAAGCTACTCTCAAAAAAATGTTGCTTACAGGATCAAATTCTCCATCCCATATGGGTTTGAGAGAGGATCTTTCTAGCAGGCTAAGCTGGGGGCTTGTTTACCAATTAAAAGGGTTAACTGATAATGAAAAATTATTAGCTCTCGAACATCATACAAAAGAGAAGGGAATGTCACTTAATCATAATGTTCTAACTTATTGTATGAAACATTTGAAACGTGATCTACCATCCTTAATTACTACATTAGATGCTCTTGATGAATGGTCTTTAAAAACGAAAAAGCCTATAACCATTCCCTTACTTAAGGAATTAATTGATTAGATTATCTAATGACGAATTAAGTAATCAAAGGCTCCAAGCGCAGCTTTTGAACCTTCTCCCATAGCAATAATAATTTGCTTATAAGGAACTGTAGTTACATCTCCGGCTGCAAATACACCTGGTAATGATGTTGCTCCATTATTATTGACCTCAATTTCGCCGTATTTACTTAGATCTATAGTTCCATTTACCCAATCAGTATTCGGCACTAAACCAATCTGAATGAATACTCCCTCGATATTCAACTGCTTCTCTTCGTTGGATACTCTTTCCATATATTTTAAGTGAGTAACTTTATCTGAACCATATATCTCATTTGTCTGAACATTTACCAAGACATCAACATTTTTTAGTGTTCTTAATCTATCGACCAATACCTGGTCAGCTTTTAATTCAGGGGCAAACTCCAAGACAGTAAGGTGACCAACTATACCAGCTAAGTCAATAGCTGCTTCTATTCCTGAATTGCCTCCACCAACTACAGCAACATTTTTTCCTTTAAATAATGGTCCGTCACAATGAGGGCAGTAAGCTACTCCCTTGCCTTTATATTCTTTTTCACCTGGAACTCCCAGCTCTTTCCATCTTGCCCCTGTAGCAATAATAATTGATTTGCTCTCAAGCCTTCCTCCACTCTCAAGTTCAATTTCATAATGAGAAGCTTCATTCTTAACTAACTTTTTAGCCTTCTGGAGATTAATAATATCAACTTCATATTCCTTAACATGCTCCTCTAGTGCAGCCACTAATTTTGGACCTTCGGTCGCCTTAACTGAAATAAAATTTTCAATACCAAGGGTATCCATAACCTGCCCACCAAAGCGTTCAGCAACAATACCTGTTCTAATACCTTTTCTCGCAGCATACACAGCAGCTGACGCTCCTGCAGGGCCTCCGCCTACAATGAGCATATCAAAAGATTTCATAGCTGAAAGTTTTTTAGCTGCTTTATCTGAAGCTTTTGTATCAATTTTATTAATAATTTCCTCAAGGTCCATGCGGCCCTGCCCAAACTCCTTGCCGTTTAAATGTATGGTTGGAACAGACATAATCTTTTTAGTATTTATTTCATCTTGAAATAATGCGCCATCAATCATGCAATGACTAATACCAGGATTTAATAAAGATAAAACATTAAGTGCCTGAACTACGTCAGGACAATTATGGCAACTTAAAGAAATATATGTCTCAAAGAAAAACTCTCCTTCAATATTCTTTATTTGCTCAATTTGTTCATCAGATATCTTTACGGGATAGCCACCAACTTGTAATAATGCCAATACCAGCGATGTAAATTCATGCCCCATAGGAATACCTGCAAACTGAATACCAGATGATTCATTAGGTTTATTTACTGTAAAGGATGGAGTTCTCTCTTTACTATCATCAAAAATATTCAATGATACCTTATCAGACATGCCTGATAATTCTTTCAGTAAATCTACCATTGAAGCAGATGCAGATTCGTTATTAGTATAAGCATCTATAATTACTGCAGATTCAATTTTTGCTAGGTATTGATTTAATTGTTCTTTTATTTTTGCATCAAGTGCCATTTACTATCAATCCATAATTATTAAAAATTGGACCATGGTTCTGGCCCAATATCATTAAGTTGTAATTCAAATACAATCTGATTGAGCTTCCAACCATCTTTTCTGACATTTTTTATCTAAACCACAAACTTCTTCTATAGATCTATCTTGGTTTTCCATTCTTAGCTCCTTACAAAATGATCTAAATTTTTCCAACTAAGTCTAATGACGGAGTTAACGCCTCTTCTCCTGGCTTCCATGAAGCAGGACAGGCTTGGTTTGGATTTGCTGCCACGTGCTGAGCTGCTTGAATCTTTCTAACAAGATCAGCTGCTGATCGACCAATACCTAGATCATTTACTTCTGCAGTTTTTATAACGCCTTCAGGATTAACAATAAATGAACCTCTAAGAGCTAAACCTGCTTCTTCGATCATTACATCAAAGTTTCTTGTCATGGTTCCTGTTGGGTCGCCAATCATAGGAAACTTTATTTTTTTAATAGTATCAGAAGCGTCATGCCATGCTTTGTGAGTAAAATGAGTATCGGTTGAAAC
>Ga0114997_10005151_pt1 | contig 10027 bp, 11 predicted proteins | sample ArcticOcean_MG_C_2_FD_87045 | JGI IMG/M metagenome (GOLD analysis project Ga0114997, IMG submission 87045) | Marine microbial communities from western Arctic Ocean - ArcticOcean_MG_CB4_136 | ecosystem: Environmental > Aquatic > Marine > Oceanic | place: Arctic Ocean: Canada Basin | collected... | reverse complement strand
TCTTATAAAGGAAAAAAAGCTGGATCAGGAACTATTATATGGGAAGCAAGAAAATTACATGCAAAAGGTGAAATTGATTATGAAGAATTTATGGATATGGCAGCAGCATCAGCACCTAGTATAGGACATTGTAATACTATGGGAACAGCATCATCGATGAATTCAATTGCTGAGGCTCTTGGAATGTCATTAACAGGTGGCGCTATTATACCAGCACCTTATAAAGAAAGAGAGTCTATTTCTTTTGAAACAGGAAAAAGAATAGTTGATATGGTGCACGAAGATCTTACACCTTCAAAAATTATGACAAAAGAAGCTTTTGAAAATGCAATTTATGTTGCAAGTGCAATTGGAGCATCAAGCAATTGTCCTCCTCACCTTACAGCGATTGCAAGACATATGGGTATTGATTTTGGAATAGATAATTGGCAAAAACTTGGCCACGATATTCCTCTACTAGTTAATTGCCAACCAGCTGGCGAACATTTAATGGAAAGTTTTTTTAAAGCAGGAGGAGTTCCTGCTATAATGCAAGAACTAATGAAAAATAATAAATTACATAAAAAAGTTATAACGGTTACAGGAAAAACAGTTGAAGAAAATTTAAAACATGAAATTAAAGTAGATCAAAATATAATAAGATCTTTTAAAAATCCTTTAGTTAAAAATGCAGGATTTATAGTAATGAAAAGTAATTTTTTTAGTTCTGCAGTTATGAAAACTTCAGTAATTAGTTCTGAATTTAGAAAAAGATATTTATCTAATCCAGAATGTCCAAATGTGTTTAAAGCTAATGCGGTTGTATTTGAAGGACCTGAAGATTATCATTTAAGAATTAATGATGAAAACTTAGAAATTAATGAAAACTCAATACTGATGATCAGAGGATGTGGACCAGTTGGTTATCCAGGTTCTGCTGAAGTGGTAAACATGCAACCACCTGATAGATTATTAAAAAAAGGAATAAATACACTACCAACACTAGGAGATGGAAGGCAAAGTGGTACATCTGAAAGCCCATCAATTCTTAATGTTTCTCCAGAATCTGCAATTGGAGGTGCTTTATTAATATTACAAACAGGGGATAAAATTAAAATAGACTTAAATAATAGTAGAATTGATTTATTAATTTCAGAAGAAGAAATAGAAAATAGAAGAAAAAGTGTTAAAATTCCTAAATTAGAAAACCAAACTCCATGGCAAGAGATTTCTAGAAAGATGGTTGGACAATTAGAGACTGGAGCTTGTCTAGAGACGGAGTCTTTATATTTGGATATAACAAATACAAAAGGGATGCCTAGACATTCACATTAAAAAAGGAAAAATATGAGCAATAGACTAGAGGGCAAAAATATCATTGTAACAGCTGCAGGACAAGGAATTGGTAAAGCAACTGCTATAGCATTTTATAAAGAAGGTGCAAATGTAACAGCAACTGATTTAAATGACAAAACTTTAACTGAAGTAAATAAAGAATATCCTAAAATTAAAGTTCATACTTTAGATTCAACAGATAACAGCGCAACTTTGAAGTTTATGAAAAGTGTAGAAAGAGTTGATGTTTTGTTTAATGCAGTTGGCTTTGTCCATCATGGAACTATTTTAGATTGTGAAGAAAAGGATTGGGACTTTTCTTTTGATGTAAATATAAAAGCTATGTATTTTATGTGTAAAGCAGTTTTGCCATTAATGATTAAGCAGAATGGAGGAAGTATCATTAATATTTCTTCAATTGCCTCAAGCCTTAAAGGCTTACCAAATAGATTTGTTTACGGAACAACAAAAGCAGCAATTATAGGGTTAACAAAATCAATTGCATCTGATTTTGTTAAAAAAAATATTAGATGCAATGCTATTGCACCAGGAACTGTATTTTCACCATCTTGGCAAGATAGAGTTAACCAAAGTCCAGATCCCGTTCAAGCTAAAAAAGATTTTATAGCAAGACAACCAATGGAAAGATTGGGCACCGCAGAAGAAATTGCTGCTATGGCAATATATTTAGCTAGTGATGAATCCACATTTACAACAGGAAACACCTTTTCAGTTGATGGTGGGATGACAATTTAGATAACTTTAAAAGGATAATTATGAAATTATTAAGAGTAGGTGTTAAAGGAAAAGAAAAACCAGCATCACTAGACAAAAAGGGAAAAATTAGAGATTTAAGTTCTCTTATTGCTGATTTAAATTCAGATTCTATAAATTTTGAAACAATTAAAAAATTGCAGAGTGTAGATTTAGAAACTTTACCTGAAATTTCAAATTCAGAAAGAGTAGGTGCTTGTATTAATAAACCTGGAAAATTTGTAGCTATTGGATTGAATTACTCAGATCATGCAGAAGAGTCAGGAATGAACACCCCATCAGAACCAATTGTATTCATGAAAGCAACAAGCTCAATTAATGGTCCAAATGATGATATTGAAATTTCAAAAGATTCAAAAGAACTTGATTGGGAAGTTGAATTAGGAATAATAATTGGAAAAGATACTAAAAATATTAATGAAAAAGAGGCTGAAAATCACATACTAGGATACTGTTTGGTAAACGATATAAGTGAAAGAGAATGGCAAATAAAAAAAATGGGACAATGGGTTAAGGGAAAATCTCATGATACCTATGGACCCATTGGACCCTATTTAGTTACTAAAGACGAAATTTTAGACATTAATAATCTAAACTTAAGTTTGGATGTTAATGGACAAAGAATGCAAACAGGTAATACAGACAAAATGATATTTAATGTATTTTATATAGTGGCATATTTGAGTAAGTTTATGTCATTACAAGCTGGAGATATTATTACAACTGGAACACCTCCAGGAGTAGGGATGGGAAAAAAACCACAAGTATTTTTAAAAGCTGGTGATACAATTAGATTATCAATTGATAATTTAGGTGAACAAAACTCAAAAGTTATACCAGAATAATTTGAATATCAAAACCACAAAACCCAAAGTTATTTGGAAAGCTAAAACAATATTAGGTGAAGGCACCTTATGGGTGCCTTCACACCATTCAATTTACTTTGTTGATACCAAGAAAAAAAAAATTCTAATTCTAAATATAAAAACTAATAAAAAAAGAATTATAAAAATTGATAAAGAAATTGGGTTTCTTGTTCATATAAAAAAAAATATCTTTATACTTGGTTTACAATCTGAACTGAGAATTGTTAATCTTGATAATAAAAAAACAATAAGATCCATTCCAATAGAAGGAGATAAACCTTTAAACAGAATAAATGATGGAAAAATAGATCCCAAAGGTAGATTATGGTTTGGAACTATGGATAATCCTGAGAGGAATATCAAAAACGGATCATTATATTGTTTAGATAAAAAATTAAATATACATAAGGTGGATACAAAATATTATATTACAAATGGACCTGCTTTTATTAATGCTGAAAATTTCTTGCATACAGATAGTCGTAGTAAAACAATTTACAAAATTAAGATAAATAAAAACTATAAAATAGTAAAAAAAACAAAATTTTTAAAATTTTCTAAGAAAGGTGGTGCACCTGATGGAATGACAATTGACTCTAAAAAAAATATTTGGGTTTGTCATTTTGGTGGTGCATGTATTTCTGTTTACAATCTAAGAGGTAAAAAAATTCATAAAATTAATTTAGATGCAAAAAATATTACAAATTGTACTTTTGGAGGATTAAAAAATAATGAAATTTTTGTATCAACAGCCTTGAAGGGTATGAATAAAAGTGAAATCAAAAAATATAAACTTTCAGGCTCACTATTTAAAATAAAGACAAATGTTAAAGGAATTCAATCAAAACCCTTTAAGATTTAGTAATTATAATAAAGTTATTAAGTATAGTTATGCAAAAAATATAGTTATATATAATTTTATGAAAAATATTGGATTTATTGGAATAGGACTTATGGGTTTTCCCATGGCAAAAAACTTACTTAAATCTGGATATAAACTAAAAGCATTTAATAGATCTCAAGATAAAACTGAAAGACTAAAAGAATTTGGTGCTGATATTTCCACATCTATCAAAGATGCTGTTACTAATTCAGATATAATCATTACAATGCTCACAGATGATGACGCTGTTGAAAAAGTGATGGGTAGTGAAGAATTTATTAAAAATATTAAAAATCATGCAACTGTAATAGATATGAGCTCAATTAATCCTGCCTTATCAAAAAAATATGCAATGATTTTAAAAGAAAAAAACATAAATTATTTAGATGCTCCTGTTTCAGGTGGAACAGTAGGTGCTGAAGAAGCATCCTTAGCAATAATGGTGGGTGGTGAGGAAAAAATTTTTAATGATTGTTTTGATATTCTTAAAAAATTAGGTAATCCAATATTAGTGGGCCCAGTATCATCTGGGCAAATATCTAAATTAGCTAATCAAATTATAGTTGGTGTAACTATAGGAGCTGTTGCAGAGGCGGTTACTTTGTGTGAAAAATCTGGCACAAATCCTAGTAAAATGATTGAAGCTTTATCTGGTGGTTGGGCTGATAGTAAAATATTACAAACTCATGGAAAAAGAATGATCAATAAAGATTTCTCACCTAAGGGAAAAACTACCACGCAGTTAAAAGACATGACAAATATTGTAAATGCTGGCAAAGTCGTAGATTTACATTTGCCTATTTCAAGTTTAATAAAAGCAATGTATAAAAACTTGGTTAAGGATGGACTTGGCAATACTGATCATAGCTCCTTGTATAATGAGATTAAAAAATTAAACAAAATTAAATAATGAAATTATTGAGAATAGGAAAAAGAGGTAAAGAAATCCCAGCAGCTATAGATAAAAATGGAAAATATAGAAATCTTTCTTCACATATCATTGATTTAAATCCTGACACTATAAATTTTGAAACACTTAAGAGTTTAAAAAATATTAATTTAGAAAGTTTAGAAGAAATAGATAAAAATGAAAGAATAGGATCTTGTATTACGAAACCAGGAAATTTTTTTGCAATAGGTTTAAATTATGCTGAGCACGCAAAGGAAACAGGGGCTAAAACACCTGAAAATCCAGTTCTATTTAATAAGTCAGTCCATTCAATAGTTGGACCCAACGATAATGTGATTATACCAAAAGGGTCAAAAAAATTAGATCACGAAGTTGAAATTGCTTTTGTAATTGGAAAAAAAGCCAAAAAAGTTATAGAAAAAGATGCTCAAGATTATATTTTTGGATATTGTATTTGTAATGATATTAGTGAACGTGAATGGCAAAAAAATAGAGGAGGTCAGTGGGTTAAAGGAAAATCTGGAGATACATTTGGTCCATTAGGACCACAATTAATTACAAAAGATGAAATTCAAGATGTTAACAATTTAAATCTAATTTTAGATGTTAATGGAAATAGACATCAAACAGGAAATACAAGTCAAATGATTTTTAATTTTAATTTTCTAGTAGCTCATATTACAAGTTTCATAACATTAATGCCTGGTGATATTGTGACCACAGGCACTCCTCCAGGGGTAGGTCTTGGAATGAATCCTCCAGTCTTCTTAAAAGATGGAGATAAAATGGATCTATCAGTTGATAATCTTGGAAGTCAAAATACAAATGTAGTAGCAGAGTAATTTTATATGATTGAATTATTTATTGCTTTTAGTGCAGGCTTAATTAGTTTTTTGTCACCATGCGTTTTACCTTTAATACCAGGTTATATTTCTTTTATCTCAGGGACTTCTTTAAATGAATTACTTGCAAAGAAGAAAATAAATTTAATTCCTTTAATATTATTTACTTTAGGGTTTTCTTTTGTTTTTATTACATTTGGTGCTGCAGCTTCTTACTTAGGTCAAGTACTTTTACAAAATTCACAAACATTGAGAATTATTGCAGGATTGATCATCATAATATTCTCCCTTCAGCTAATTGGATTAATAAATATAAGTTATTTAAATTTTGAAAAAAAAATTTACACAAATAAAAGTAATAATATCTGGTTTTCTTTTATAGTTGGAATGGCTTTTGGTTTTGGATGGACGCCATGCATAGGTCCAATCTTAGGATCGATTCTTGCATTAGCTTCAACTGAAGAAACGATATTTAAAGCAATAATTTTACTTAGCTTTTACTCTTTAGGTTTAGCGATACCATTTATTTTATCAGGATATTTAATGCAAAGATTTTTAATGTTCTCTAAGAATTTTAAAAAAAATATTAATTTAGTATCGAAAATTGGTGGTGTAATACTTTTAGTTACTGGAATTCTAATTTTAACAAACCAGTTACAAATTTTAGGTTATTATATTTTAAACTCTTTACCATTTTTGCAAAACTTTGGTTAATAGGTTAATAACTATCTATATTTATGAAAATTTATCAAATTGACACTAGTGCTAGAAAAGAAGGATCTACTTCAAGAGCATTAGCTAAAAAGTTATTAAACAAAATTAAAAGACCCGAGGATGAACTTGTATATAGAGACCTTAATGATGAGATGATTTTTATATCTAATTTGACTGAGTCAGGAATGAGGATTCCCGATGGAGAACAGACAGACCAACATAAAAAAATGTTTGAATTATCTGATAAATTAGTTCTAGAATTAAAAGAAAGCGATAAAATAATAATTTCAGTACCAATTTATAATTTTGGTCCTCCTGCAACATTAAAAGCTTGGGCTGATTTAGCTGCAAGAGTTAAGGAAACTTTTAAATATAATGAAGATGGAAGTAGGGTGGGATTACTTGAGGATAAACAAGTTTATCTAATAATTACTTCTGGTGGCACAAAGATTAATAGTAAGGATGATTTTTTAACTCCTTGGTTAATTCATGTCTTAAATTTTTTTGGAATAAAAAAAATAAATATTATCGCTGCCGATCAAATGGCTATAGATTATGAAAAATCTATTAAAGAAGCAGAAGAACAAATTAATAAAATTTCTTAGTTATCAAATTTTCTTTTTAGATATCTAAGTTTTCCCTCACTACTATCATAATCAATATAACATCCTTGTAATAATCTTTTACCTTCGTTTGCATTATAGGCTGTTCTTCCATGAAGTAGTCGATGATTATCCACCATCATTATATCACCAGGCATTAATTTAAATTCAATTTTGAATTGATCTGAATTATATAGGTTTGATATTTCTTTTCTTGCTTTATAATAAAAGTCTAGCTGATTTTTTTCTAATACTGACACATAGTCCAATCTAGTGTTAAATCTTATTTGTTTAAAATTATCGTGTTCATCTAATTCAATTAACTCACCTCGATTTTCTAAAATAACATCCTTATCTGTAAATTTAAACTTTACTTTTACTTTTGTTAAAATTTTAAAATACTCAGGATTATTTTTTTTTAAGTGTGTTGCAACTTTAAAGCCATCAACTAAAGTTGAAAAACCTCCATCTACTTCATTTTCTATGCAATGAAGTAATTGAATGCAAGGCACTGGTTTACGATATGGATTATCTGTATGAGGTGGTAGGGCAAGTGATGTATAAGCTAAATCATTTGGGTTTGACACAGATTGAACATTAAAAAATTCTCCAAAGTTTGTTGGTCTAATACTTCCAATCCCATTTGCAAAATTAATAATATAATTATTTTGTGTTGGTACATTTTTAACTATTACAAAACCATATTTATAAAATGACTTAAGTAATTCGTACATTTCTCTACTCTCATAAAAATTTTTTTTGAATTGATATTTGGGTTTATATTGAAGCGTAGAGTCCCAAATTTTTTTTTTTATAGTATTCAAAAGATTTTCTGAATCTAAAAATTCAGATATAAGTTTGGTAATTTGAAATTTAGAAGTAACACCATCGTTAAAGGTTAATTCAAGTACATCATCATCAATATGAGCGTTTTCAATAATAATGTTATCTAAAAATGAAGGGTCAAATAATCTTTGATCGTTAATTTTATCAAGATACTTTTCTTCACGTACTCTTTCTCTAAGCCAAATAGGGTGAATTTCTGTTTTTTGATTATTATGATTAAATATAACAGTGTTATTGTTAACTTCAATTTTCATATATAATTTAAAAATTATTTAAAAATTAACTTTATTCAACATAAATTAAATAGTAAGAGTTTTTATAATGAACCTATTAAATCTAAAACAATACAAGTTATATGCTAATTTTTTAAATAACTTAGCTAAAGATTTAACTAATTTTTATTATTCAAAATTAAATAAGACATTCAAAATATCAAATAAGCTTAAAGGAAAAGGATATGACCCAGTTACAACCTCAGATAAAGCTTTTGAAAAATTTATAAGATTGAGGATAAAAAAAAGATTTCCTAATCACCAAATTATAGGAGAAGAATTTGGACATAAAAAGTCATCAAGCGATTATACTTGGGTTATAGATCCTATAGATGGAACAAGATCATTTGTAATTGGAAACCCAACATGGAGTAATTTAATATCACTAAATTTTAAAAGTAACCCTGTAGTAGGGCTAGCAAATTTTCCAATATTAAATAAATACTATCTAAACTTTAATAACAAAAGCTCTTTTATTTTTGAGAAGGGTAAAAAAAGAAAAATTTCTGTTTCAAAAAATATAGCATTCAGTCAAATAAAAGTATCTGGAGCATTTCATGGGGCTGTCTCTCTTAAACAGCAAATCAAAATTCCTAAAGTTTTAAAATTGATGCAATTTCCAACAGCAGATGCATTAAGTTATGCTCATTTATGTGAGGGAAAAATTGATGTTGTCTTTCAGACTACAAATAAAATTTGGGACATTCATCCATTAATACCAATTATAAAAGCTGCAGGTGGGGTTGTAACAACTTGGGACAATAGAGATGCTGTTAATGCTGGCAGTATTTTAGTTTCTGCCAATCAATCTATACACAATAAGATGCTTAAACTTTTAAAACCTGTATCAAAATATCAATAAGTGATTACAGATAAGGCACAAAATATATTAGATTTTTGGTTTAAAGAATCTTTACCTGAAGAGCTTTTTAGAAGAAAAGATTCTTTTGATAAAAAAATAAGAGCTAGATTTTTTGATGATTATGAAAAAGCAATAATAAATGAATATGATGAATGGCAAGATTATCCAAAATCTTGTTTAGCGTTAATTATTTTATTAGACCAATTTTCTCGAAATCTTTTCAGGAATGACAAGAAGGCATTCGCACAAGATCACAAATGTAGATTAATTGTTAATGAGGCAATTGACAGAGGAGACCTTGAAAAGTTAGACGTTAATGAAAAATTATTTTTTCTATTACCCCTTTTACATAGTGAAGAAATTAGTGATCATGTTTATGTTAATAATTTATCGAATGTTCATTTAAAAGGTCACCCACAAATAACATTAATTAATAGCTCTTGGAAAAATCATACGAATGTATTAAAAAAATTTAAAAGATACCCTCACCGAAACAAAGTGTTAGAGAGACAATCTACACCAGAAGAGATTGAATTTTTAAATCAGCCTAACTCATCTTGGTAAATTGTGCACAAAGTGGACAGATATAATTATTCAAAAATTAACATTATCTTCTTTCTCTATTAGATAGCTAATATTAACTTTCCTCGAAAGATGTAAATTTCTTATTGTTAATACCCTCACCGAATACTATAAATTTTAGATGAACTTTAAGTTTGTATATAAAATATGCACTAAATCTGAGTGGCTAGAAGTTAAAAAAAAAGGTCAATTAACAGGTTCTCAAAAAGATTTAGAGGATGGATACATTCATTTTTCAGGACAAGATCAAGTTGCAGGAACTCTTAAAAAATTTTATCAAAACCAAAAAGATTTAGTTTTACTAAAAGTAGATACATTAAAGCTTGATCACCTGATTTGGGAACAGGCGTCTGATGGCAATATGTTTCCACACTTATATTCTTTGTTAGATATTTCTAATGTTGTTGATGAATTTGATATTATTTTATCTGAAGATGGCACTCACGTTTTACCATCTGTTTTTTAACTGATCTTTTAAGGGGGTCACCCTTTCGGTAAACTCCAAAAGAGTTCCCCTGTAAGTCAGCGGTATACGCTAAAATCTATAATAATAGATTTTT
>Ga0114997_10005149_pt1 | contig 10028 bp, 7 predicted proteins | sample ArcticOcean_MG_C_2_FD_87045 | JGI IMG/M metagenome (GOLD analysis project Ga0114997, IMG submission 87045) | Marine microbial communities from western Arctic Ocean - ArcticOcean_MG_CB4_136 | ecosystem: Environmental > Aquatic > Marine > Oceanic | place: Arctic Ocean: Canada Basin | collected... | reverse complement strand
GTCTTAGGAACCAGTATTGAAAGATGTGAAGGTTCGAGTCCTTTTTCGCCTACCAGAAAGTTATAAAATTATGAAAGTAACAGTAGAAAATATAAAAGGCTTAAATAAAGATGTTAAAGTTTTCATAGATAAAAAAACTATGAACGCTCATATGGATGAAAAGTATGAGGAAATCAAAAATACCGTTAACTTAAAAGGTTTTAGACCTGGAAAAGTTCCAAAAGAAATTCTTAAAAGACAGTTTGGAAAAGCAATTTTTAGCGAAGTCCTTGATAAAGTTCTTAAAGACACATCGGTTAAAGCTTTGGAGGATAATAAAATTAAACCAGCTGGACAACCCAAGCTTGATCTAAAAACTTATGGTGAAGATAAAGATTTAGAATATGTAATGTCTGTAACTGAGCTTCCAAAAGTTGAACTTAAATCTGTTGAAAATATTAAATATGATGAATATTCAATTAAAATTGAAGTCAATGAAACTGATAAAAGAATTAAAGAAATAGCTATAAGTCAAAATAATTTCATTGATGTGGCCGATGAAGTTAAAGCTGTTGATGGCAATTCAGTAGTATTTGATTACAAGGCTACAATTGATGGAAAAGATTTTACCGGTGGTGAAGGAAAAAATACACAATTAATTCTTGGAAAAGATTTATTCATTAAAGGTTTTGATAAACAATTAGTTGGTGTTAAAAAGAATGATGAAAAGTCAGTAGTGTCTGTACTCCCTGAAAATTATCCACAAAAGGAATTTGCGAAGAAAAAAGCTAAATTTATCTGTAAAATTATCTCTGTAAAAAAATCTGAAGGTGTAAAAATTGATGATGATTTTGCAAAAAATTTAGGTGCAAAAGATCTTACTGATCTAAAATCATTAGTTTCAAAACAAATTAACGAAGAATACAAAAATTCTTTAGATAAATTAGCTAAAACACAAATTTTAAAAGAAATTGAAAATTTTAAAGTTGATGAAATTCCAGCCAACCTAGTAGATGAAGAAGTTAAGATATTAGCTCAAGGTATGAGTGAAGAAGATGCTAAAAAAAATAGAAAAAATTTTGAGGATGTTGCAAAGAAAAGAATTAAAGTTGGATTAATTTTGAATGAATTTGGTGAACAAAATAAAATAAAAGTTACGGAGCAAGAAATTCAAGCAGAAGTCCAAAAACAACTTAGAATGATGCCTGGCCAAGAGAAAATGGTTATGGAATTTTATCAGAAAAACCCATCTGCATTAGCAAGTTTAAGAGGAACTGTTTATGAGGAAAAAATTATTGATTTAATTAAAACAAAAGCAAAAGCTAATAAGAAAGAAATAACCAAAGAAGAGGCTGATAAAATTTTAAAGGAACATCAAAAACAAGACCACAACCATGATCATGAACACAACCACGGTCAAGATCATCCAGAAGAAAAAAAGACAGTAGTTAAAAAAGATACTGCTAAGCCCAAAGATACAAAACTTAAAGAAACTAAAGCAAAAAAAGTTAGTAAAAAGTAATCACAAGTTGTATAAGTTAAGAGAATCAACTTATGATAAAAAATTTTTCTGATCAAATGAACACATTAGTCCCTATGGTGGTTGAGCAAACCAACAAAGGTGAAAGAGCTTATGATATTTATTCAAGGCTTTTAAAAGAAAGAATAATTTTTTTAGTTGGTCCTATTAATGATAATATTGCATCTTTAGTTACGGCTCAACTTTTATTTTTAGAATCTGAAGATCCAAAAAAAGAAATTAACTTATATATTAATAGTCCTGGAGGACTGGTCACTGCTGGCTTAGGTATTTATGATACAATGCAATATATCAAGCCCGATGTTTCGACCTTATGTATTGGTCAAGCTGCTTCAATGGGATCTTTTTTATTAGCTGCAGGAAAAAAAGGTAAAAGATTTTCATTACCAAACTCTAGAATAATGGTTCATCAACCATCAGCAGGATTTCAAGGTCAAGCAACAGATATAGAAATTCATGCTAATGAAATTTTAGCATTAAAAAAAAGACTTAATGAAATTTATTCAAAACATACTACAAAATCAGTTGACGAAATAAAAAAAACATTAGAGCGTGACAATTTCATGACGCCAGAAGTTGCTAAAGATTTTGGTTTAATCGACGCAGTAGTAGAAAACAGGTCTTAACACACAACATCTTGAGAGTTACTAAACGTACACTTGATTAATACGAGTCAAATATACTAAAGTATGTTAATTGATTCGGTTAAAAACTTATGACTACTAATAATAAAAATATTCTCTACTGTTCATTTTGTGGCAAAAGCCAACATGAGGTTAGAAAATTAATTGCTGGACCAACAGTATTTATTTGTGATGAGTGTGTTGAGCTTTGTATGGATATTATTAAAGAGGAAAGCAAAGATACTTTTGTTAAGCATGAAGATGGATTACCACCACCAAAAGAAATTTGTGCAGTATTAGATGATTATGTTATTGGTCAACCTCATGCTAAAAAAGTTTTATCAGTAGCTGTACATAATCATTATAAAAGACTTAATTATGAGAGCAAAACTAGTAAGACAGTTGAACTTTCAAAATCTAATATACTTCTAGTTGGACCCACGGGTTGTGGCAAAACTTTATTAGCCCAAACATTAGCTAGAATTTTAGACGTACCTTTTACGATGGCTGATGCTACCACTCTAACTGAAGCAGGTTATGTTGGTGAAGATGTTGAAAATATTATTTTAAAATTATTACAAGCTGCGGACTATAATGTTGAAAAAGCCCAAAGAGGAATTGTCTACATTGATGAAGTTGACAAAATTAGTAGAAAATCTGAAAATCCATCAATTACAAGAGATGTTTCTGGTGAAGGTGTGCAGCAGGCATTGCTGAAAATTATGGAAGGAACTGTTGCAAGTGTTCCACCTCAAGGAGGAAGAAAACATCCTCAACAAGAGTTTTTACAAGTAGACACAACTAATATCTTGTTTATTTGTGGAGGAGCTTTTGCTGGTCTAGATAAAATAATTTCTCAAAGAGATAAAGGTACATCAATTGGTTTTGGAGCAAATGTAAAAAAGACAGATGATAAAAAAACTGGTGAATGGATGAAAAGTTTAGAGCCAGAAGATCTATTAAAATATGGCCTGATACCTGAATTTATCGGAAGACTACCCATGATAGCAACTTTAGAAGATCTTGATGAAAAGTCTTTAGTTAAAATATTGCAGGAACCAAAAAATTCATTAGTTAAGCAATATCAAGAATTATTTAAATTAGACGGTGCGAAGTTAAGTTTTAAAGATAGTGCTATTAAAGAAATTGCACAAAAAGCAATTAATAAAAAAACCGGTGCAAGAGGTCTTAGATCCATTTTAGAAAATATTTTATTAAAAACCATGTATGACCTACCAAGTCAGAATAATGTTGAGGAAGTGATTGTTGATGCTGGTGCGGCTAAAGGCCTAACTCAACCTATTTTAGTTCACTCAAAAAATAACAGCAAAACAAAGACAGACAAAACATCTGCTGCCTAATTTTAACGTTAATAACTGATAAATAGCTATTGCAATATTATATTTAATATCCATATTTAAAACATGGATGTTAAAATTGAAAGACCTTTATTACCCTTAAGAGACATAGTTGTATTTCCTAATATGGTTATTCCATTATTTGTTGGGAGGGATAAATCTATTGCAGCTTTAAATGAGGTAATGAAAAAAGACAAAAAAATTGTTCTTGTTACACAAAAAAATTCAGAAATAGATGACCCAAAAAAAACAGATGTTTTTATATATGGTTGTGAGGGAAATATTCTTCAATTATTAAAATTACCTGATGGTACTGTAAAAGTATTAGTTGAAGGAAGTAAAAGAGTTAAAATTTTAAATTTTAAAGATAATGATAAATTTATTGTTTGTGAATATGCCCATCACCACGATGTAGTAACAAAAGATGAAGATCTAATCCCTCTAGCGATGACAGCTGTTAGAAGGCTTGAAAAATTAACATCTATCAACAAAAAAATTTCAAACGAAACAATCAATAACATAAAAAAACTAACTAATGCATCGCATATTACTGACAACATCGCCTCTCATTTAACAGCAACCATTTCTGAAAAGCAGAAAATTTTTGAAACTGCTGATGTTAAAAAAAGACTTAACTCTATAATTAAAATTATGGAAAATGAAACCAGCATTATTGGAGTTGAGAAGAGAATTAGAGGTAGAGTTAAAACTCAAATGGAGAAAACTCAAAGAGAATATTATTTAAATGAACAGCTTAAAGCTATTCAAAAAGAATTAGGTGAAATTGAAGATGGAAAAGATGAAACATCAAGTCTAAATAAATCTATTATAAAATCAAAAATGCCAAAAGATGTAGAAAAGAAATGTATGTCGGAGCTTAAAAAATTAAAAAATATGAGCCCCATGTCTGCAGAAGCTACTGTTATTCGAAATTACCTAGATTGGATGATCGATCTTCCTTGGTTTAAGAAAAGTGAAGTTGCTATGGATCTTAAAAAAGCCCTAGCAGTTCTGGACGCTGATCACTTTGGTTTAGATAAAGTTAAAGAAAGAATAATTGAATTTTTAGCAGTTCAAAAAAGAATGGAAAAAATTAAAGGCCCAATCTTATGTTTAGTTGGACCTCCAGGTGTTGGAAAAACATCTTTAGGTAAATCTATTGCAAAAGCTACAAATAGAGAATTTGTGAGAGTTTCTGTTGGTGGAATGCGTGATGAAGCTGAAATTAGAGGGCACAGAAGAACTTATATTGGATCTTTGCCAGGAAAAATTATTCAAATGATGAAAAAAGCTGGAACTAAAAATCCTTTAATACTTCTTGATGAAATAGATAAAATTGGAAATGATTATAGAGGTGACCCATCTTCTGCTTTGTTGGAAGCACTTGACCCAGAACAAAATGCTACATTTAACGATCATTACCTAGAAGTTGATTACGATTTGTCAGATGTAATGTTTGTTACAACAGCAAATACTTTAAATATTCTACCACCATTATTAGACAGAATGGAAGTAATTAGATTGGCTGGTTACACAGAAGATGAAAAAATTAATATTGCTAATAAATATCTTCTACCAAAACAAATTAAAGACAATGGTGTTAAAGAAAATGAAATGACATTATCTGAAGACATTATTAAAGAAATTATTAGAAGTTACACAAAAGAATCTGGTGTTAGAAATTTAGAAAGAGAAATCTCTAAGATTGCGAGAAAAGTTGTCAAGAAAGTAGTAACTGGTGAAGAGAAAGAAATTAAAATTGATCTAAAAAATTTACCTGATTATCTTGGAATACAAAAATTTAAGTTTGGTGAACTTGAAAATGAAGATAAAATTGGTGTTGTCACAGGTTTAGCATGGACAGAGTATGGTGGTGAAATTCTTAAAATTGAAACAGTCATTATGCCCGGCAAAGGTAGAATGCAAATTACTGGGAAACTCGGTGAAGTAATGCAAGAATCAATTAAAGCAGCAAAATCGTTTATTAGATCTAAAAGTTTAGATTATGGAATTATTCCACCACTGTTTGAGAAAAAAGATTTTCATATTCATGTACCAGAAGGTGCCACACCTAAAGATGGACCATCGGCCGGCATTGGAATGGTCACTTCTATAGTATCGGCAATCACTAACAATCCAGTTAGAAGAGATGTTGCTATGACTGGTGAAGTAACATTAACAGGGCAAGTTTTACCAATCGGTGGACTAAAGGAAAAATTATTAGCAGCACATAGAGCTGGGATTAAACAAGTTATTATTCCTAAAGAAAACGAAAAAGACCTAGTCGATATGCCTAAAAAAATAATTGATGATATTAAGATTACTCCTGTAGAGCACGCAGACGAAGTGTTAAAAATAGCACTAACTAAAGAATTAAAAAGAGTTGAATGGGTGGAAATTGAAAAGATATCTAAATCAGAAGAAAAGTCTCAAGCTAGCATTCAATAATTCTCAATTTAATTATCTTATGATAAGAAGTGTTTTTTGTTAACGAATTACTGTTTTTTTTCTTTTTAGTTATTAGAAATCAAATAAAGTTAAATTAAATTTATTTATTATGAAAAAATTTTTTTTAAAAAACTTCAATACCATTTATTATAGATTATTATTTATTCTTATTTCAGTATTTTTTTTATCAAAATTATACACTTCTTATGAGCAAATATTGGGTGATAGTTGGGCCTACAACAATCTATTTCTTAATTATTCAGCAGGATTTGCAAGAAGAGGTCTTTTAGGAGAAATTTATATAAGTGTAAATGAAATTTTCAATATTAATCCATTACATTTTTTTACCAATTTATTGTTTATTGCATATTTTTTACAAATATTTTTTTTTTACAAAATCTTAAAAAAATATGAAGATTATAAATTTTTCGTAACTATTATCGCTTTAAGTCCTGTGTTATTGTTATTTTATATCTATGATTTAAATGTTTTTTTAGCTAAAGATGTTTTTATAAATTTAGCAATTTTATTTCATGTCTTCATTGTTAATAAAAAAATTGAAGTAAAATCTTATAATAAAATATTATTATACGTAATAATTCCCATTCTAGTAATAAATTTAATTAATCACGAAAACCAAGCCTTTTTTCTTCCATTTCATTTATTAATTACATTTTATTTTTTTAGTAATAAGAATAATCAAACATTTAATATTATTAACCTAAAACCTTATTTAATACTCTTAATTCCAATCTTTATTCTTTTAATAACATCAGGATCATTTGAAAAATTATATATTATTAATGATTCAATTAGTAAATTTGATGCTTCTATCCCCGATCAATTTGCAGGAAATTTTAATTTAGCTATTGGTGGTTTTGTTAAATGGCATTTTTTTTATCATGATGTGTATGATTTTATAAGATTATTTTTTTGTTTTTCACTATCATTATTTCTTACTTATATTTGTTTTGACTATTTAATTAAAAATAGAGTAATAGAAATAAATAATTCATTAATCAATAAATATCTGCTAATTATATCACCATCTTTTGTTATCTTATTAATAATGCTTGATCATGGTAGAAGTTTACATATGTTATCAATGCACTTAATCTCATTCTATTTATTATTGAATATTAAATCTTCTAAAATGAAGAATTTATTTTTAAAAATTAATAACAATTATTTTTTACATAAATCGCTAATACTATTTTTAATTTTTTATGTAAATTTTTGGTATTTGCCACAAGGTGGTGGATTTATCGGTATAGGAAATTTTACAACAATATTTAAAGGTACTCTTACCAGTGAATTATTGAATATATTTTTAATAATCTTTAATTTTGTTGATGTTGAAATTATTAATCTTCCTAGAATTATAATTTAATTTATTTAAATAATTTAATTTTAATCATTCCTAAAAGATTGTTATATGAAACCATGGGTAATTTACTCCAATGATAAATTCTTGTTTCTCCAAAATACCTTTCATTATGTATAATATCCAAATTATAAAAAGTTAATCCAAAATATTTTGCACGTGCGTTAAATTCCCAAAAAAAACCATCTGGCATTTTCGGCTCAAAGTTATTTAGAATAGAGCACACTTTTTTTTCCATCATAATATAAGCATAACTAGGATCTTTTACCGGTACATTGAAAAGTACCTTGTAAATCAATAAAGCTAATTTAGAATAAAGTCTTCTATACATGTAGTCTTTTCTATTTGCCCTGTGTCCATTAACTAAATTTGCTTCTTTTCTATACTTCCAAAAATTTATTATTTCTTCGGGGTTACTTTGGCCATCTGAGTCCATTATTAACAAATAGTCTGCTGTAGCAGACTTAATTCCATCCAACATAGCAATTGAATATCCTTTTTTATTTTTACTGGTAATTAATTTGATAGGATATTTTTTTCTTAAGTTTTCAATTACTTCTAAGGTATTGTCAGCACTTCCATCTTCACAGATAATAATCGAATAGTTAATTTTGCCATGAATGTTATAATGAATCTCCGGTATAAGCTTTGAAAGTGATTGAGCCTCATTATGAGCAGGCATTAGTATTTCTAGATTATCATTCATAAATTGTTTTTTAACTTAGTCAAAAAAAGTGTATTAACAAACATATAATGAATTATTTTAAAATTTTTATACTTTATTTGACATCTTTGTTAAGAAACTATGTGCATCAACCCAAAATTTTAGATTACCTGTTAAAACTAGATCTAAAAAATGCTTTTGATATTGGAGCACACGAAGGTGAAACTCTAGAGTATTTTTTAAAAATTAAAAATGTAAAGAAAATTTATTCTTTTGAACCACAAATATTGATTTATAATAAGTTATTTAACAAATATAATTCTAATAATAGAATAGTTTTAAACAACTTAGCTTTGAGTAATAATTGTGAAGATAAAGTTTTTTTTATTAATGCTCTGACTAGTACATCGTCATTTAGTATTTTAAATAATAATTCCTTATGGCTTAAAACTAAAAACATAATATTAAATGAAAAAAACTCAATTAAAGACTCAATATCATTAAAAACATCAACTATTGATAACTATGTTAATGAAAATAATATTGATATAATAGATCTATTAAAAATAGATACAGAAGGGCATGAACTGGAAGTACTAATGGGTTCACAAAAAACAATTAAAGCAAATAAAATTAAATACCTTTTAATAGAACTTCATTCATCTGCAATGTACAAAAATTATTCTAAAATTAAAATTGAAGAATTTTTAAAAATAAATAATTTTATTTTGTTAAAGTCATTTAAGTTTCCTTTTCATATGTTTGTGGATAATCTTTATAGATATAAAGAATCTAGTTCTGTTATAAATTACGATTTAAATGATTAATACAAACCTAGTAAAAAAAATATTATATATTTTTGCTTATTTGTTTTATTTTTCTTGATTGCCTTCCAAAATTATTATGGAATCCTATCACATTATGTATTTAGTTATGATTATGTTGTTAATAAAAATATTTTTTCAGAAAATAAATGGACTGAATATATAACAAGTAGCACTCAGTATTTACCATTACGTTTTTTAAATAGCCTCGGTGTTAAAATAAATAATGATTTTCACTTATTTTCAATTTATTTTTTTAATGGTTTGTTATCAATTTATTATTTAAATAAAATTATTCTAGAATTTTTTGGAGTAAAAGATTTTTACAGCAGATTTATTATGCTATTTTGTACGGCGTTTGCAAATTTTATAATACTCAAATCAGTTTTTTCATCTACATTTATGCCATTCTTAAATTTGCAAACTGTTTTAGCAACACAATTAATTTATCCTTTTTTTTATACAATTTTATCTCAAAGGTTTTTTTATGCTTCTATTATTTCTTCATTGTTAATGTTTATTCATTTTACCATTGCGTGGTTCCCAACATTAATTTTTTCTATATTTGTTGTTTATAAAACAAAGTTTAAAAATTTTAAAATTGGATATTTATTAATTCCAATTTTCACTTTTTTATTACTATATTATCTTAATAATGAAAATTTTACGGCACATAAAGAATACAACTTAGCTATTATAGAAATTATTTTAAATAGAGCTCAGGAAGAAAATACATTTTTTTTACAACCTGTGAATAGAATAATTTATTTTATATTTTCTTTATTTATTTTTTTTTATCTTAAAAAAAAAATTATAAGAAATGATGAGTTATGTGTTTTTTTATCCATAATTTTTTATTTGTGCATTATCTTTACTATTTTGGGTGCCATATGGACAAGTGTTGGCTATAAATATTTTCCCATTAAGTCATTTGCTTTTTTATACTTTGTCAGATCAGTATTAAGTTACCACATATTATTTATTTTGTTGATTACTTATTATGTACTTATAATAAATTTTTCTTATATAAAAAAAACTACTTTTTTTTTAATTATTTACATTTTAGGTAAAACATACTTTAGTTTAAATGGAATTTTAATCTCCTTAGTTTTAGTTTTAATGAGTATTATTTTAGAAAAATTATCAAAAAAATTTAATAAGAAAATTAACTTTAATTTAAAACATATTTTTTATTTTTTATTTTTTTT
>Ga0114997_10005148_pt1 | contig 10031 bp, 10 predicted proteins | sample ArcticOcean_MG_C_2_FD_87045 | JGI IMG/M metagenome (GOLD analysis project Ga0114997, IMG submission 87045) | Marine microbial communities from western Arctic Ocean - ArcticOcean_MG_CB4_136 | ecosystem: Environmental > Aquatic > Marine > Oceanic | place: Arctic Ocean: Canada Basin | collected... | reverse complement strand
TTGTATGAGATTTAATTAATTCGTCAATTGTTACTTTTGACTTTTTATCAATAATTAGCTCATTTTTATTTACAGTTCCAAGATCATCGTAATGTACGGAGTTTTTTTCAAGGATTTCAGTCACATTTTTAAAATCATTTTTTTTAATCTCAATTATGTATCTTCCCTGATCTTCACCAAAAAAATATTCAAAAGTATTTATCAAATATTTAGGCCTTCTAAGAGTCGCTCCTTTTTGACCTTTAATACACATTTTAGATAGTGCTGTGATAATACCACCCAAAGAAACATCATGAGCTGCCTTTATAAATTTTTTATCAATGAGTTTTAATATAGTTTCACCATTATTTTTTTCATTAAATAAATTAATTTCAGGAGGAGGGCCATTTTTTTCATTTAAGATATCTCTTGCAAATATACTTTGGTCCAAATGTCCTTCTGTTTTACCAACAACTAAAAGTATATTGTCGATTTCTTTTAAGTCCATAGTGATCATATTTTTATAATTTTTTATTAAACCAACGCCACCAATTACAGGCGTGGGTTTGATACCGACGTCTTTTGTTTGATTGTAAAAAGAAACATTTCCAGAAACAACTGGAAAGTCCAAATACTTACTTGCTTCACCTAGTCCTATAACACACTCAACAAACTCACCCATATTTTCTTGATTTTCAGGATTTCCAAAATTTAAACAATTCGTTATAGCGATTGGTTTAGCACCTACAGAAATTAAATTTCTCCAACTTTCGCAGACTATTTGTTTTCCTCCACTTAAAGGATGTACCCAACAATATATTGAAGACGAGTCTACAGATGAAGCAACAGCTTTATTGGTTCCATGTACCCTCACAACTCCAGCATCACCACCTGGTTTTTGAACAGTATCACCCATAACAGTATGGTCATATTGTTGCCAAATCCATTCTTTACTACACACATTAGGATTAGATAAAATTTTGTTTAAAACATTAATAACTTTTAAGTTTTTAAATTCCTCTTTTTTAATTTTTATTTTTTTTGGAAGTTTAGTTTTTTTCCATTTTCGCTCATACGCAGGTGAATTTTCGACTAAAATATTTACAGGAATATCTGCAACTTTTTTTTGATCAAAATAAAGTTCAATTTTTTTATTCTTAGTTGTTTTACCGATTACTGCAAAATCTAAATTCCATTTATCAAATATTTTTTTTGCTAAACCTTCTTTTCCATTTTCTAACACTATAAGCATTCTCTCCTGACTTTCAGAAAGCATAATTTCATAGGGTGTCATTTTTGCTTCTCTACATGGAACTTTATTTAAATTAATTTCAATACCAAGATTTCCTTTTGATGCCATTTCAATACTAGATGAAGTTAATCCTGCAGCACCCATATCTTGAATGGCGATAATTGAGTCTCCAGCCATTAATTCTAAACAAGCTTCTAGTAGAAGTTTTTCTGCAAATGGATCTCCAACTTGAACTGTAGGTTTTTTTTCTTCTATTTTTTCATCGAATATGGCAGAAGCCATACTTGCGCCATGAATTCCATCTCTACCTGTTTTAGAACCAACATATATTACAGGCTTTCCAAGACCAGCGGCTTTAGAATAAAAAATTTTATTTTTTTTAACTAGGCCTAAGGTCATAGCATTTACTAAAATATTTCCATTATAAGATTCATCAAAACTAGTTTGACCTGCAATCGTTGGAACCCCCATGCAATTTCCATATCCACCAATTCCATGAACAACGCCTCTAAGTAAGTTTTTTGTTTTTTTATGTTGGGGAGAACCAAAGTGAATAGAATTAAGATTTGCAATAGGTCTTGCGCCCATTGTGAAAACATCTCTCATAATTCCACCAACACCAGTTGCAGCACCCTGGTAAGGCTCAATAAAAGAGGGATGGTTATGACTTTCTATTTTGAAAACAATTGCATCATCATCGCCAATATCGATAACACCAGCATTTTCACCTGGTCCCTGTATTACATTTTTTCCTTTTGTTGGTAAATTTTTAAGATGAAGTTTTGAAGATTTATAAGAACAATGTTCATTCCACATTGCAGAAAAAATTCCAAGTTCAGTAATATTTGGAACTCTTTTTAACAAATTACAAATTTTTCTATATTCATCTTTTTTTAATCCGTGATCTAAAGCAATTTGTTCATTAATTACCATTATTTTAAATTATTGATTAAGTTTTCAAAAAATATTGAACCATCTTCTCCAGAAAGAGCAAAATTTATCATTCTTTCGGGATGAGGCATCATTCCTAAAATATTTTTTTCTTTATTAAATATTCCTGCTATATTTTTTATAGACCCATTAGGATTATTATCTTCATTAATTTTTCCATCTTCATTACAGTAATAAAGAGCTATTTGGTTATTATTATTAATTTCATTAATTTGCTCCTTTGAACAAAAATAATTTCCTTCATTGTGGGCAATATGTAGTTCAAGTACATCTTTTTTAATGTCTTTAAAATATGAATTATTTTTATTGTTAATTTTTACAAAAACATTTTTACAAATAAACTCTAAGTATTTGTTTCTTAATAAAACCCCTGGAAGCAATCCAGTTTCAACTAAAATTTGAAATCCATTGCAAATACCCATGACTTTTCCACCAGATTTTGCAAAATCTATTACAGATTTCATTATTTTGGATTTAGAAGCCATACTTCCACATCTAAGATAATCACCATAAGAAAAACCACCGGGCAAAACCACCAAATCACTTTTTGGAAGATCTATGTCATCATGCCAGACAATCTTGTTTTTAAATCCAAATTTTTTTAAAGCGACATGCATGTCTCTATCACAATTTGATCCTGGAAAAGTTATTACAGATGAGTTCATTATTTATTATTGAGATCCAATAATTTTATAATCTTCGATTACTAAGTTTGCTAAAAGTTTTTTACACATATTTACAACTTTTTCTTCAGCTTTTTTTATATTACTTTCTCTAATATTGATTTCAAAGTATTTCCCTTGTCTAACTTCATTAACATCCTTAAATCCCATACCATCTAAAGTTTGGTGAATAACTTTTCCTTGGGGGTCTAACACATCTTTTTTAAGAGTAATGATTAATGATATTTTCATTTTATTTTCTTTTCTTAATTGGTCTTAATTTTGTAACATTAACAGCGGTTAAGTTAGATTGTTCATGTAATATACCCAATCTTTTTGCCACTTCCGTATAAGCAGGTATTATGTCACCTAAGTCTTTTCTAAATCTATCTTTGTCTAATTTTTTATCAGTTATTGAATCCCATAATCTGCATGTATCTGGGCTGATTTCATCAGCCAGAATTATTTCAGTTTTACCATTTGATTTAAGTCTTCCAAATTCAAGTTTAAAATCAACAAGCTTTATTCCAACTCCTCCGAACATTCCAGTCATAAAATCATTAATCCTCAGGATCATTTTTTTTACTTTTTCTATTTCTTTTTTTGTAGCCCAATCAAATGCAAAAATATGTTCTTCAGCTATTATGGGATCTCCTAGCTTGTCATTCTTTAAACAAAATTCTAACAAAGGGTGTTTTAAAACAGTACCATCCTCAATACCTAATCTTTTTGTTATAGAGCCTGTTGCAATATTTCTTACAATAAATTCTATAGGTATAATTTCTACAGCTTTTATTACCTGTTCCCTCATATTTAATCTTTTAACTAAATGGTTTTTAATACCAATCTGCCCTAAGTTAGTAAGTATGTGTTCAGATATTCTATTATTTAAAACACCCTTACCTTCAATTTTGGATTTTTTTAAATTATTAAATGCAGTGGCATCATCTTTAAAATATTGTATAACTAAATTCCTGTCACTAGTAGCATAAATTATCTTAGCCTTACCTTCATATAATTTTTTACCTTTTTTCATCACTTAAAGACTCTTCTAAAGATTAGATCTACATTTTTAAGATGTGTTGAATAACTAAATATAACTTTAAGTTTTTTAGGTGAAATTTTAGACATTATAAATTTATCATTAGATATAACATTAAATAAATTTAAATTTTCAGCAAAACATTTTTTTGCATAGCTCTGAACTATTTTATAGGAATGTTCTCTACTTAATCCTGATTTTGTTAATTCAAGCATAACTTCTTGAGAGAAAACTAGACCTTTTGTTAAATTTAAATTTTCAATCATTTTTTTTGGATATACAATTATTTTGTCCAATATATTACCAAGTCTAACTAGTGCAAAATCTAAAGTTATATTTGCATCAGGACCAATATTTCTTTCAACACTCGAGTGTGATATATCTCTTTCATGCCAAAGGGCTATGTTTTCTAAGGCTGGTATAACGGCACTTCTAACCATTCTAGCAAGTCCTGTTAAATTTTCACTTAATATAGGATTCTTTTTATGTGGCATTGCAGAAGATCCTTTTTGATCTTTAGAAAAATATTCTTGGAGCTCATTAACTTCTGTTCTTTGCAAATGTCTAATCTCTATTGCGACGCGTTCTACAGAACCTGCGATAATTCCAAGGACAGAAAAATAAAAAGCATGACGGTCTCTTGGTATTACTTGAGTTGAAATAGGTTCAATTTTTAAACTAAGTTTTTTAGCAACATGTTTTTCTACATTTGGATTGATATTTGCAAAAGTTCCTACAGCACCAGATATTGCACATGTTGATATTTCTTCAATTGCATCAACCAGTCTTTTTCTGTTTCTTTTAAACTCTTCATAAAATGAAGCAAGCTTTAGTCCAAAAGTTATAGGTTCGGCGTGTATTCCATGACTTCTGCCAATACATGGGGTATATTTGTATTTTTTGGCTTGCTTCTTTAAGATTTTTAAAATTTGATCAATATCATTTAATAAAATTTTTCCAGATTGAACTAATTGTATATTTAAACTTGTATCTAATACATCTGATGAAGTCATTCCCTGATGGAGGTATCTTGCTTTTATTCCTGCTTTTTCAGTAATGGATGTTAAAAATGCTATTACATCATGTTTAACATTACGTTCTATTTGGTGAATTCTTGTAACGTTAATTTTAGCTTTTTTTTTGACTATTGACGCAACACCTTTAGGAATTTTTCCAAGTTTTTCCATTGCTTCTGCTGCTGCAACTTCAATATCAAGCCAAATTTGATATTTGTTTTTTTCTGACCAAATGTCAGTAAGCTGTTTTCTAGAGTATCTTTCAATCATTAATTATAAGTAAGGGGGCTTAGAATAACCTTTAACAGATTTTGTAAAGATTTCATAACCATTTTCAGTAATACCTAATGTGTGCTCAAATTGTGCTGATAATGATTTATCTTTTGTAACTGCGGTCCATCCGTCTTTTAATATTTTTACATCCCATTTTCCTACATTAATCATAGGTTCAATAGTGAAAGTCATTCCTGGCCTAATTTCTAATCCAGTATTTTTTCTGCCGTAATGTAAAATATTAGGTGGTTCATGAAAAGTTGTACTTATTCCATGACCACAAAAATCTCTTACTACTGAAAAACCTTTTTTTTCAATGAATGATTGTATTTCATAACCAATATCGCCAAGTTTTAATCCTGGTTTTAATATTTTTATAGCTCGCATCATAGACTCGTAAGTTACATCAATTAAATTTTTAACTTTTACTGGAGTTTTTCCAGCACAAAACATTCTGCTAGTATCTCCATAATGTTCATTAACTATAACTGTAACATCAACATTTACTGCATCACCTTCATTTAAAATTCTATCTGATGGTATACCATGACACACAACATGATTTAGTGATGTACATAATGATTTTTTAAAACCTCTATAGTAAAGTGGTGCAGAATAACCACCATTATCTCTTATAAATTCATATCCAAGTTTATCTATACTATTGGTACTAACCCCAGGTTTAATGTTTTCTGTAAGCATATCCAGTGTTCTTGAAGCTAAGTTTCCAGCAACTCTCATTTTTTCAAATTTTTCAGAATAATCAGTCATTAATAATTTTTATTTTTTTTTCTATCTTAATTTCTTTTAAATTTATTTTACAACGATATGCCAAAAAATTAACACCAGATTTTTTTGCAAGCAAATAATTTTCATAGTATTCTTTATCAATATCTTTTGCTATTTTAAAGTACTCAACTCCCTCAATTTGAACTAAGAATAATATATAGGTTTTATAACCTTTTTTTATGGCATCAATAAGGGTTCTTAAATGTTTAGAACCCCTTGTTGTAATTGCGTCAGGAAATTCAGCAATTTTTTTATTTCTAAATAAAGTAACATTTTTAACTTCGACAAATATTTTTTGTTTATTTTTTTTAATTAAAAAATCAAATCTAGTTTCTTTATTAAAAAAAACCTCTGGCTTTATATTGTCATTATTCTTTAGTTCATTAATAAGATTATTCGATAGTCCGTGATAGGCAATTTTGTTAGCAAAATGTGTATTAACACCTACTAAACTTTTATTAACTTTAATAATTTCCAAAGTATATTTTAATTTTCTTTTTGGATCATTATTTTTAGAAATAAATACTTCATTATTTTCACCCAATAGGCCCTTCATAGAACCTGTGTTTGGACAATGAGCCGTCACAACTTCTTTATTTAGCTTAATATCAGTAAAAAACCTTTTATATCTTTTGATGAGTTTGCCTTTTATTAAAGAGTTGGTAAATTCCATGCTTAAATTATATATTTGAAAATGATTAAAAACACTAAAGTAAATGCAGCGATATTGATTATAGGAAATGAAATTCTATCCGGCAGAACACAGGATACAAATACAAGTACAATAGCTTTATGGTTAAACTCTATTGGTGTTAAGGTTCAAGAAGTACGAGTAATACCCGATATAGAAAGCATAATCGTTGAAACAGTAAATAAATTAAAAAAATTCAATAATTATGTATTTACAACTGGAGGTATAGGTCCAACTCATGATGATATTACTGCAGAATCTATTTCAAAAGCATTTAATTTAAAATATGAAATTCATAAAAAAGCATTCAAAATTTTAGAATCATATTACAAACCTGGTGAGTTTAATGAGGGTAGGCAAAAAATGTCTTGGATGCCCAAAGATGCAAAATTAATTTTGAACCCAACTAGTGGCGCACCCGGATTTAATGTTGAAAATGTTTTTTGTTTACCAGGCGTTCCATCAATTTTAAAATCAATGTTAGGTGGTTTAAAAAATGAAATAGTAGGTGGTGAGCCAATCTTAAGTCACACAATAAATCTTCGAACAGTCGAAAGTGAAATTGCAAGTTCTTTAACACATGTTCAAGATAATAATAAAGATGTTGAAATTGGAAGTTATCCTTTTTTTCAAGCAGGTAAGCTTGGTGTTTCAATTGTAATACGTTCAGAAGCTCAATCTAAAATAGATATTTGTAGTTCTCAAATTTTAGATTTTGTTAATGAAAAAAAAATAGAAGTTGTTGGTAGATAAAAAATATGCTTTATTTTGCTTATGGAAGTAATTTGAATCATTTACAAATGAAAAAAAGATGTAAGGATAGTATTTTTAAAAAAAAAATTAATATAAATAATTTTAGACTAACTTTTAGAAGCAAATATAGAGCTGCAGATATTGAATATAAAAAAAATTCAATAGTTCCTGGTGCACTATTTGAGATAAGCAAAACTGATGAAAAAAAACTAGATTTTTATGAAGATTTTCCAACCTTATATAAGAAATATTATTTTTACCATTATAGTAAAAAAGTTATGACTTACATTATGACTAAAAAAACACCATTTAGGTATCCAACAGAAAGATATCTTAATGTTGTTAAAAAAGGCTATAAAGATTGTAAACTTGAAACCGAATATCTAAAAAAAGCGCTCAAAGATTTTTAGTCTCTTCTTAAATTAATATAATTTATTTATTAAGAATTTTATTGCTTAATTTTGAATTTATTCCAATCATAGAACATGATAAGCCAAGAAACCTTGATTTATTTTTTTTAAACTCTTCTTTAGAAAAAAGATAAAATCTAATTGTATTAACAAAGAAACGTAAAAGTTTACTGATATGTTTTATAAATGAAAATAGATATCCATAATGCTTTTTATAATAGTAAAATCTTGACCAATAAAAGTTCCAATTTCTAAAATCATCATAATTAGACTGAAGTTTTGGATCCACACCTTTGCCACTATAATGAATAATCTTAATCTTATTTAATATATAAATAGATTCTTTAGAATTTTTAACTCTTCGGCATAAATCAATTTCTTCAAAAAAGAAAAAGAAATTTTCATCAAAAACCTTTTGTTTCTCAAATTTTTTTAAATTGATTATTAGTGAGCATCCCTTAATTAAATCAACTTTTGTTGAATCATCATTATTATTGGGATCTATTATTTTATTCTCTAGAAATTTATCAAAATTATTATTCTTAATAAAATCAATTAAATCATCAGAAAGCGGGCTTGCGAGAGCAAATGAATTGTTAAGTTTTAATATTTCGCTTTCTATAAGATCAATTTGGTTTTCCTTAATTAAGATGTCAGTACTAAGTAATAAAACAAATTGAGTATTGATTTTTTCAATTCCTATATTAGAAGCTTTTCCAAAACCAAAATTTTCTTTGTTTAATATTACTTTGCAATTCTTATGTTTACTTTCGATATTTTCTTTTAATTTATATTCATTTGAATTTTCAATGATTAAAATCTCTCTTTTGTTACCAAGGTGTTTAAGACAATTTTCAAGATTTGTTAAAGATTTGTAAGAAATAATTATAATCGATAAATTCATTTAATTAATTATAATAACTTTTTTGATTTTATAAACTTTATAAATATTTTTGTTATATAAGTTAAGTCCTTGATGCTCATGCCGTGATGGCAACCAAGAAGAATTCCATTTTTCATGACATAGTTACTTTTGTGTGCTGAATCACTTTTAGATTTGTATTTTAACCCTTTCATAGCTGGTTGTTTTAAAATATTACCAGTAAAAACTGTTCTAGTTTGGATGTTATTTTTTTCAAAAAATATTTGAAAATCTTTTCTATTAAAATTTAGATTATTTTTTATAGTTAATGGAAAAGCTAACCATCCTGTCCTGGCTTTTAAGTTTGTAATTGGCAAGTTAACTAAATGACTAAATTTAGAGAAAAAACTATGCAAAAAATTAAAATTTCTAATTCTAATATCAATATTGTTTTTTAATTTTTTAATTTGTTCTAACCCGAATGCTGCAGATATTTCTGAAGGGAGGAAATTATATCCCATTTTAAGAAAAATATATTTACCATCATATTGAATTCCAGAAACTTTTACTGAAAATCTTTTTTTAACATCTTCACTTTCGTTAAAAGTTGCAGATGATCTTCCCCAACCCCTTAATACTTTAGCTTCTTCATAGTTTTTTTTATCATTAAAACAAACCATTCCTCCTGACCCAGCGCCAGTAACAATATGTGACGCATAAAAACTTGTTGTTGAAATATCAGAATATTTTCCAAAGTTTTTACCATTAACACTGTAACCAATTGTATCAGCTGAATCCTCGATTACTTTAAGTTTATATTTTTTTGCTATAGCGTAAATTTTTTTATAATTTGGTATATTTCCAAGTAAATTAGGAATCATTATTGCTTTAGTATTTTTGTTAATATTTTTTTTAATTTTTTCAATATCAACAATAAATTTATTGCTTTCCACATCTACAAAGCAAGGTATTAAACCTAGTTGGTACATTGGTGCTACTGTAGTAGAAAAAGTTAAAGTTGGTGTGATAACTTCACTATTCTTTTTAAGATTTAATGAAGCTAAAGCTAAAAGATTTGCTGAAGATCCCGAATTTACCATAAGTCCATATTTCTTACCAAAAAGTTTAGCTACATTTTTTTCAAACAACTTTACATGTGGACCATCGATTAAATTTAATTTATTTTTGGATAAAACCCGATTTACAGCTTTAATTTCCTTATTATTATATACAGCTAGGCCATAATATATTTTTTTTTTCATATAGATTATTGATGTAAGTGATCAATATTTTAATTTTATCTTAATTGCAATTATTTAATAATAAACAAATAAAAATATTAGCAAAAATA
>Ga0114997_10005147_pt1 | contig 10036 bp, 5 predicted proteins | sample ArcticOcean_MG_C_2_FD_87045 | JGI IMG/M metagenome (GOLD analysis project Ga0114997, IMG submission 87045) | Marine microbial communities from western Arctic Ocean - ArcticOcean_MG_CB4_136 | ecosystem: Environmental > Aquatic > Marine > Oceanic | place: Arctic Ocean: Canada Basin | collected... | reverse complement strand
GTTTCTATATTTTTCTAGTGAGTATTTTTTAGACATAATTTTCTACCATCTAAAATGTGCAAAAGCTTTGTTTGATTCTGCCATTTTGTGTGTATCTTCTCTTTTTTTTATTGCCGCGCCTTTGTTTTGTGAGGCATCAAGTAGTTCATAATATAATTTTTCAGCCATAGTTTTATTTTTTCTTTTTCTCGTTGCATCCATCAACCATCTTAAGGCTAGTGCTTGTGCTCTTTTCATTTTGACTTCTACAGGCACTTGATAGGTTGCGCCTCCGACTCTTCGAGATCTGCATTCAACGTTAGGCTTAACGTTGCTTATTGCTGAATTAAAAATCTTAATGGGATCCTCTTGGCTTTTTTCTTTTAATTTATCTAAAGCATCATATAAAATTTTTTCTGCGGTAGATCTTTTTCCGTCATACATTATTGAGTTTATAAATTTAGATATGACTTCTGAATGAAATTTAGGATCCGGGAAAACTTTTCTAACAGGGGCTTTTCTTTTTCTAGACATAATAATTATTTAGGTTTTTTAGTTCCATATAAAGATCTTCTTTTTTTTCTATTCGCAACTCCTTGAGTATCTAGATTTCCTCTTAATATGTGATATCTAACACCAGGCAAATCTTTAACACGTCCACCTCTTATCAAAACTACCGAGTGCTCTTGTAGGTTATGGCCTTCGCCACCAATGTATGCTGTAACTTCAAAACCATTTGATAGTCTAACTCTAGCAACTTTTCTTAATGCTGAGTTTGGTTTTTTTGGAGTCGTTGTATAAACTTTTACACAAACACCTCTTTTGAGTGGTTGTTTTTCTAAAGCTGGAACCTTGTTACGAAGAATTGGTTTAATTCTAGATTTTTTAATTAATTGATTAATTGTAGGCATAATACAGATTTTGAAGGTAAAAATAGATAGCCCTTGAGTTCAAGGTTGTAGTCAGTGTTTAAGGTTAAATACTACCTTACTTCTAACTTTCAAAATTGCGCTAAACTAACATTGAAGCGATAAAAGTCAACGTTTATTAGAATTTTTAGAGATTTTAATTAGCTTTTTATTCAGCAGAAACTGGTGTTTCAGGCTCTTCTTTTTGTATTTCTTCTAATCTAATTTTATCTTGTTCTCTAGCAGCCTTATCCCAAGCAATTTTAGTTAGTCCTGTACCAGCTGGCACTAATCTTCCAACTATAACATTTTCTTTTAGTCCTTCTAAATAATCTACTTTACCTCTAATTGAAGCATCAGTTAACACTCTTGTAGTTTCTTGAAATGATGCTGCTGAAATAAATGATTTAGTTTGCAAAGATGCTTTTGTAATACCAAGAAGAATTCTCTCAAATTTTGCAGGTTTTTTATTTTCTTTCCTAAGATTGTCATTAATAACATTTATATCAATTATATCAATCATTTCTCCCAACAACATATCTGTATCACCAGGTTCTTTGATTTCTACTTTCTTAAGCATTTGTCTTACAATAGTTTCTATATGTTTGTCATTTATTATAACACCTTGAAGTCTATATACTTCCTGAACTTCTGTTACAAAAAACTCAGTAAGCTTCTCAACACCTAAAACTCTTAAAATGTCGTGTGGTAGTGGTGCGCCATCGAGTAAATATTCACCTTTTTTAATTTTTTCACCTTGATTAAAATTAACATGTTTACCTTTGGGTATTAGGTAGTTTGATGTTTCCCCAGATGAAGAAACTATAGAAATTTTTTGTTTACCCCTAATCTCTTTTCCAAATTCTATAACACCATCATTTTCAGCTATAATAGCGCTATCCTTCGGTTTTCTTGCCTCAAATAATTCTGCGACTCTTGGTAAACCGCCAGTAATATCTTTTGTCTTAGATGTTTCTTTAGGTAGTCGTGCCAGTACATCTCCAGCTGATATTTTTTGACCATCTTTAACTGACAAAATAGTATCTGGAACTAAATAATATCTAGCTTCGTTTCCGTCAGCCTTTTTAATAATTTCACCCTTGTTATCTCTTAGTGTAATTCTTGGTTTTAGTTCAGAGTTTTTTGTTAATGATTTCCAATCTGTAACTGATTTTGAAGATATTCCTGTAGCATCGTCTAAAGTTTCAGTTAAAGAAGTTCCCTCAACAAGATCCATATAATTGGCAATACCACTAGTTTCTGCGATTACTGGTAAAGTGTAAGGATCCCATTCAGCAATCTTTTTTCCTTTGTCTATGGATTCACCATCTTTAAAAAATAGTTTAGAACCATAATTTACTTTGTATATAGCCAGCTGTATTCCGTTATCATCTTCTATAGATAGTTGTGTGTTTCTTCCCATTACAATTATATTCTTTTTTGAATCTGCAATTAAGTTTTTGTTAATTATATTTAATTTACCTTTATTCTGAGTGATAATTTGTGACTCTTCTTTGATTTGTGCGGTACCACCAACGTGGAAAGTTCTCATAGTAAGTTGTGTACCTGGTTCTCCAATAGATTGCGCAGCGATCATACCAATGGCTTCACCAATACTTACGAGTTTACCTCTGGATAAATCTCTACCATAACATAATTGACAAACACCTTTTTTCGATTCACATGTAATTACTGAGTAAACATTTATAGTTTTTACACCAGCTGCATCTATTAGCTCACAATCAGCTTCATCTATTAATTTTTTCTTTTTAACAAGTACCTCACCAGTTAGAGGGTGTTTAATCTCATGTGCTGGAACTCTACCTAGTACTCTTTCAGACAAGCTAACTAAAATATTACCACCTTCTATTATTTCAGTTAATGTAATAGAAGATTTAGAGTTACAGTCAGAAATAGTTACTTGTAAATCTTGTGCCACGTCACAAAGTCTTCTTGTTAAATAACCGGAATTTGCTGTTTTAAGCGCTGTATCTGCAAGACCTTTTCTAGCTCCGTGTGTTGAGTTAAAATATTCTAATACTGTTAAACCTTCTTTAAAATTTGCGATAATTGGCGTTTCAATTATTTCACCAGATGGTTTCGCTATCAAGCCACGCATACCAGCTAATTGTTTCATTTGCGCTTGAGATCCACGTGCGCCTGAGTCCGCCATCATAAAAACAGAGTTTGTTTCAATTCGATCGTCTGGATATACTTTTTCAGCAGATGAAATTCCTTTCATCATTTCGTTTGCAACTGTATCAGTGCATTTAGACCAAATATCAACTACTTTGTTGTATTTTTCTCCCCTAGTAATTAGGCCGTCAGAATATTGTTTTTCATATTCTTCGATTTGTTTCTTTGTTTCATTAATAAGTCTTTCTTTTGTAGAGGGAATAATTAAATCATCTTTACCAAAAGATATTCCAGCTTTAAAGGCGTGTTTAAAACCTAGTGCTTTTATATTATCGCAAAAAATTACTGTCTCTTTTTGACCGCAAAATCTAAAGATTGTGTCAATAATTTCTGATACATGTTTTTTAGTTAACAGTCTATCTACTAGCGTAAATTTTATATTATGATTTTTAGGCAATAAATTAGCTAATAAAAATCTTCCTGCTGTGCTTGTGTATTTTTGTATAATTTGATTATTTTTTTCATCTACCGTTTTATAAATTGAAATTATTTTTGAATGTAGGCTAATTGATTTAGTTTCAACAGCATGTTCAATTTCATCGACGTTTGAAAAAATACCTTTAGGTTTTTTTTCATTCGTAGTGGCTTGAGATAAATAATAAATACCTAACACGATATCTTGACTAGGCACTATTATTGGCTTACCGTTTGAAGGACTAAGAATATTATTAGTTGACATCATTAATACACGTGCTTCCAATTGGGCTTCTAAACTTAAAGGAATATGAACAGCCATTTGATCGCCGTCAAAGTCTGCGTTGAATGCAGCACATACAAGTGGGTGTAATTCAATAGCATTTCCTTCAATTAATTTAGCTTCGAAGGCTTGAACGCCAAGTCTGTGTAAAGTAGGGGCTCTATTTAATAAAACTGGGTGCTCTCTAATAATATGTTCTAGTGCATCCCATACTTCACTTTTTTCTTTTTCTACAAGTCTTTTTGCTTGTTTAATTGTTGTTGCTAAACCTAATTTATCTAATCTTGCATATAAAAAAGGTTTGAATAATTCTAAAGCCATTTTTTTTGGTAGTCCGCACTGGTGTAATTTTAGTTCAGGCCCCACTACAATCACTGATCTACCTGAGTAATCAACTCTTTTTCCTAATAAGTTTTGTCTAAATCTACCTTGCTTGCCCTTTAGCATTTCGGCTAAAGATTTTAATGGTCTTTTTCCAGTTCCAGTTATTACTCTACCTCTTCTTCCATTGTCAAATAATGCGTCAACAGATTCCTGAAGCATTCTTTTTTCATTTCTAACTATAATGTGAGGAGCCTTTAAATCCAATAGTCTTTTTAATCTGTTATTTCTATTAATTACCCTTCTATAGAGATCGTTTAAATCAGATGTTGCAAATCTTCCACCGTCAAGTGGAACTAGCGGTCTTAATTCTGGTGGTATTACAGGTACGGTTGTTAAGATCATCCATTCAGGTTTATTTCCAGAAGTAATAAAAGATTCTATTAACTTAAGTCTTTTTATTGTTCTTTCTTCAGTTACTTTAGATTTAATTTCTTTTAAAAGTTCTCTCAGTCTTTTTTGTTCCTTAGGAAGATCTAGATTCATTAAAATTTCTCTTACAGCTTCCGCACCTATACCAGCAGAAAATGCATCTTCACCAAATTCATCTTGTGTTTTAATTAAAGCTTCCTCTGAAAGCAGTTGACCTTTTGTTAATGTTGTTAAACCTGGCTCAATCACAATAAAACTTTCAAAATATAAAACTTTTTCTACGTCTTTAAGTTTCATATCAATGGCTAGAGATATTCTGCTAGGTAAGGATTTTAAAAACCAAATATGAGCTACAGGACAAGCTAGATCTATATGGCCCATTCTTTCTCTTCTTACGTTTGATTTAGTTACTTCTACTCCGCATTTTTCACAAATAATACCCCTAAATTTCATTCGCTTATATTTTCCACATAAACATTCGTAATCTTTTACTGGACCAAATATCCTTGAACAAAAAAGACCATCTTTTTCTGGTCTAAAGGTTCTGTAATTTATAGTTTCTGGTTTTTTAATTTCTCCAAAAGACCAAGATTTAATTTTATCTGGGCTCGCTAAAGTAATTTTTATACTACTAAAGTTATTTTCAGTAGCAACGTTATTATTATTAAAATTTTTAGATATATTTTTTTCCATATTAATTTAATTCTATATTTAAACCTAAGGCTCTTATCTCTTTTACTAAAACATTAAATGATTCAGGAACTCCTGATTCAAAGTTATTATTTCCTTTGACTATTGTTTCATAAACTTTAGTTCGACCAGCTACATCATCAGATTTAACTGTTAAAATTTCTTGTAGAGTATAAGAGGCTCCATAGGCTTCTAAAGCCCAAACTTCCATTTCACCAAATCTTTGGCCACCCTGCTGCGCTTTTCCTCCTAGTGGTTGCTGAGTTACTAAACTATAAGGACCTGTGGATCTAGCGTGTATTTTGTCTTCTACCAAATGGTTTAATTTTAACATGTAAATTATTCCTACTGTAACAGGCCTATCAAATTTTTCACCGGTTCTTCCATCCCATAAGGTTGTTTGGCCGCTATTTGGTAATTTTGATAAATCTAACATTTTAGAAATGTCACCTGTTGAAGCTCCATCAAAAACAGGTGTAGCAATTGGCAAGCCTTGAGATATATTTTCAGCTAACTCGAGAGTTTCTTTTTTGTTTAATTTAGATATATAATTATCATAATAATCTTTTCCGTAAACCAATTTTAATTTTTCTTGTAGTTCTTTAATATCATCTTCAAAGTTCTTTAAATATTCTTTGATTTGCTCACCTAATTCAGCACAAGCCCAGCCTAGATGTGTTTCTAATATTTGACCAACATTCATACGACTTGGGACACCTAAAGGATTTAATACAATATCAACGGGTTTTCCATTTTCCATGTAAGGCATGTCTTCTACCGGAACTATTTTACTGACAACACCTTTATTTCCATGTCTACCAGCCATTTTATCACCTGGCATTAGTCTTCTTTTTACTGCTACGAAAACTTTAACAACTTTCATAACTGTTGGCAATAAATCATCACCTTGTTTAATTTTTGTAACTTTATCATCAAATCTTGCTTTAATGTCTTCATTGGCATTTTCGAATTGTTTTTTTAACTTCAATATATTTTCGTTCAAAGTATTATTGGTAAAAGACAGTTTCCAAATATCACTTAATCTTAAATTATTTAAATCACTGCTATTTAAAGTTGTTTCAGTTTTTAAATCTTTATATGCTTTGTTTATTTTTTGATTTACGATCAAGTCATTTGCTCTAGATTGAATATTTCTAATTAGAATTTCTTCCTCTACTTTTTTATCTTCTTGAACTAGTTCAATTTCTGATCTCTCTATTGCTATTGATCTTTCATCTTTTTCTATGCCGTGTCTATTAAAAACTCTTACATCGATTACAACACCTGAACCGCCTGATTTTAATTTTAAAGATGAATCCCTTACATCCGTTGCTTTTTCTCCAAAAATTGATCTTAAAAGTTTTTCCTCTGGACTTGATGAAGTTTCACTTTTGGGAGTGACTTTTCCGACAAGTATATCTCCAGGTTTCACTTCTGCACCAACATAAACAATACCAGACTCATCTAAGTTTCTTAAACTTTCTTCACTGACATTCGGAATATCTCTTGTTATTTCTTCAGCACCTAATTTTGTATCTCTTGCCATTGATTCATATTCCTCAATATGTATAGAAGTGAAAACGTCATCTGTGACACATCTTTCAGAAATTAGTATTGAATCTTCAAAATTATAACCCTGCCATGGCATAAAAGCTACAGTTACGTTTTTACCAAGTGCTAATTCACCTAATTTAGTTGCTGGTCCATCAGCTATAATATCTCCCTTTTTAATATTGTCTCCAACTTTAACAAGAGGCTTTTGATTTATACAAGTATTTTGGTTTGATCTTTTAAATTTAGATAAATTATAAATATCAACACCTGATTGTGAAAGTTCTTTAACGTCAGTAGCTTTAACAACAATTCTTTTTCCATCTATTTTATCTACAGTACCATTTCTTTTTGCTACAATAGTTACACCTGAATCAAGAGCAACATCTGATTCTATTCCAGTTCCAACTAAAGGCGATTCTGGTTTTAATAACGGTACAGCTTGTCTCATCATATTTGAACCCATAAGTGCTCTGTTGGCATCATCGTTTTCTAAAAATGGAATTAATGCTGCAGCAACTGAAACAAGTTGTTTTGGCGAAACATCTATATAGTCAATTGTTTCTCTGTTAGAAAGTTGAAAATTCAAACTCTTTCTGCAAGCAACTAATTCTTCTTCAAATGTACTGTCTTTAGCGATTACAGAGTTAGCTTGAGCGATAGTATATTTTTCTTCCTCTATTGCGGATAGATATTCTATATCATTAGTAACTTTACCATTTACAACTTTTTTGTAAGGACTTTCAATGTACCCAAACTTATTAACCCTACAATAAGTCGCCAAACTATTAATTAAACCTATGTTTGGACCTTCAGGTGTTTCAATTGGACATATTCTTCCATAGTGCGTTGGATGAACATCTCTAACTTCAAATCCGGCTCTTTCTCTTGTTAAACCACCTGGGCCTAAAGCCGAAACTCTTCTTTTGTGTGTAATCTCAGAAAGAGGGTTTGTCTGATCCATAAATTGAGAAAGTTGAGAAGTTGCAAAAAAATCTTTTAAAGATGTGGTTATAGGTTTTGCGTTAATTAAGTCTTGGGGCATTGCTGTTTCTATTTCAAGAAAAGTTGACATTTTTTCTTTAACAGTTCTTTCCATTCTCAAAAGACCAATTCTAAATTGATTTTCTACAAGCTCACCAACTGATCGAACTCTTCTATTGCCTAAGTGGTCAATGTCATCAACCTCACCCTTACCATCTCTTAAATCTAACATAAATTGAAAATAGAAATAATGTATATTTCGCTTAGAATTCCAGATTTATTTTTTTCATCTAAATTTAATTTTGAATTTAACTTAACTCTACCTACTTCGGATAAATCATATCTTTCATTAGTAAAATACAAATTTTTAAAAACACCCTCAGCAATTTCGATGGTTGGGGCTTCACCAGGACGTAAAACTTTATAAATATCATTTAATGCGTCAGTTTTATTTTGACATTTATCGTTTTTAAGCGTTTCTAATAAATAAGGACCTTTGTTGATGGGATCAACAGTAACTATTTCCAACGAGATTATGCGTTCAGCAATAATTTTTTCTAAATTTTCTTCTTGTATATCAAAACCAGCACCAATTATTAATTCTTCATTTTTAGCAGAATAATCTTTTGCAACATATTTACCTATAATTTCAGTATTAGAAATTAATATTTTTTTAAGACTTTTTTCTTGTAATTTTTTGGCAATAACAAGATTGAGTTTCTCACCTTTAGCTAATACTTTTTTTTTAGTTTGCGCATCAATAAGATCATAAGGTAGTTTAATAGGTCTCTTATAATTTTCTGGCGTAAATTTTGTACTCCACATTTTGCTAGAGGGGTCATAATTATAACTTTCTGTAGAGTAAAAAGTTTTTATAATTTTACTTTTGTCTAAACCTAGTGCAAAAAGAATAGTTGTAATTGGAAGTTTCTTTTTTCTATCAATTCTAAAATATAAAATGTCTTTTGGATCATACTCAAAGTCTAACCAAGAACCTCTTCCAGGAATTATTCGACAATTGAATAATAATTTTCCACTAGAATGTGTTTTACCTTTATCGTGGTCAAAAAATACACCCGGACTCCTGTGCATTTGATTAACTACAACTCTTTCAACACCGTTAACTACAAAAGTACCGCTTGAAGTCATTAGCGGTAATTCACCAATAAAAACATCTTGTTCTTTAGCGGATAATATTTGTTTGGTATTGTTTTCTGGATCAATATCATAAACAACAAGTCTAAGATTTGCTTTTAAAGAAGTTGAGTATGTTAGACTCCTCTGTTTACATTCAAGAACATCAAATTTTGGTTTTTCTAGCTTATAAGAAATATATTCGAGCGTTGATTTATCTGAACCGTCTTCAATCGGAAAAATGCTTTTAAAAACTTTATTTATACCTTTTGAGTATTCTTCAACCTGTTTGTCTAGAGAATTAGATGATAAAAATTCATTATAGGAATTAATTTGCACTTCAATTAGATTGGGTATCGATAGGCCTTCTACAAGCTTACCAAAACTTTTTCTTATGCTTTTCTTTTGAGTAAAAGATAAATCCATTAATAATAATAAAACCTTGTTGCAGAAAAAATTACTGCAATAAAATAACTTAAATTTTGTTTACTTTAATTCTACTTTAGCTCCAGCTGCTTCAAGTTTTTTCTTAAATTCTTCTGCATCTTTTTTAGCAACTCCGGCTTTAACCTCTTTAGGTGCAGCTTCAACTAAATCTTTAGCTTCTTTTAAACCTAAACCAGTTATTGCTCTAACTTCCTTGATTACATTAATTTTTTTCTCTCCAAACGATGTAAGGAAAACTGTGAATTCAGATTTTTCTTCACCACCCGCTGCTGCTGCTGCTGGTGCTGCTGCAACTGCTGCCGTAACACCCCATTTTTCTTCTAATTGTTTTGACAAATCTGCTGCTTCTACAACAGTAAGTTTTGATAAATCTTCAATAATTTTATTTAAGTCTGACATTTTTAAATCCTGTGAATTATTTTTTTATTTCTTCCGCCGGCGCTAAATTAGCTATTTTTTTGCTCTGTGCAAGTAAAATACCAACTATTTTTTGTGCAGGCGCATTTAAAATTCCAACTATACTTGCTCTAGCTTCATTTAAGGTTGGTAAACTAGCTATTTTTGCTACTTCTGCTTGATCTATTACTTTTCCCTCCATAAAACCAGCAACAATCTTTAAACTATCATTTTTTTTGGCAAATTTTGACAAAATTCTAGCTGACATAAAAGGGTCAGATGAAATAGCTGCGGCAGTTGG
>Ga0114997_10005145_pt1 | contig 10039 bp, 5 predicted proteins | sample ArcticOcean_MG_C_2_FD_87045 | JGI IMG/M metagenome (GOLD analysis project Ga0114997, IMG submission 87045) | Marine microbial communities from western Arctic Ocean - ArcticOcean_MG_CB4_136 | ecosystem: Environmental > Aquatic > Marine > Oceanic | place: Arctic Ocean: Canada Basin | collected... | reverse complement strand
TGCCTTTTTTCAAGGCTTCAAGGGTTGTTTTGGTGTTTTTTGAAGATTTAAATCTGTTGATATAGTCAATATTACAGGGGAAATCTTTTAACCTCTCCGAAAAAGTTCTAAAATGCTGAAAAGCTAAAACTGTTGTTGGAACTAATACAGCAACTTGTTTGTTATCTGCAACTGCTTTAAAAGCAGCCCTAATAGCGATTTCAGTTTTGCCAAAGCCAACATCCCCACAAACAAGTCTATCCATTGGGTGTGGCTTCTCCATGTCTAATTTTACTGCAGATGTGGATGCTAATTGGTCTGGAGTATCTTCATAGATAAATGATGCCTCTAATTCATTTTGCAGGTAGGTGTCAGGCTGAAATTCAAAGCCAGACTGCATTCTTCTTTTGGCATATAGTTGAATCAAATCAAAAGCAACTTCTTTAATCTTTTTCTTGGCCTTTTGTTTGGCTAATGACCACGCTGGCGATCCTAGTTTATTCAAAGATGGTTTAGTGCCGTCTTTACCTGAAAACTTGGTGATTCTATGTAGAGAATGAATACTAACATAAAGAATATCTCCGCCTTTGTAAATTAATCTTATTGCTTCCTGCTGCTTCCCTTGGACATCTATCTTTTCTAAACCTGAAAACTCTCCAACTCCATGGTCAATATGTACAACGAAATCCCCTTTTTGTAAGTCGTATATTTCTTTCAGGGTAAAGGTTTCTTTGGATTTAGAGACACTTTTTCTAGCGTTAAACCTATGGTATCTTTCAAATATTTGATGATCTGTAAAAACAACAATTTTTTCATCGTGATCAATAAACCCTTGGTGTAATCCTATGGGCATGAAACTACATAAAGATTCTTTATCTAATTCCATAAATATCGATCTTAATCTACTTATTTGAGATTCTTGATCAGAACAAATAAAAATTGAGTACTCTTCATTTTTCCAATCCTCAAGACTTTTGACCAAAACATCAAAATTTTTATTGAACTTGGGTTGGTCAATAGTCTTACAGTCAATCACTAAGGAATCTTTTTCATGGACAGTTCTATTCCACTCTACAACTTTATACTGATTTATCTTCGAAAGAAATTCTAAAGGGGATAAGTACATTTCAATCGGAAGCAGTAGATTCTTTTTTTCTTTTATTTTATTGTAAACTTTGCTTGCAATTTCAAAGCCTTGTTCCATTTTCTTTTGAGAAATTTCTAAGTCTTTAGCCCATATTATTGTGTTTTTTGGTAGATACTCTAGAAAAGATACTCTGTCTTTAGAAAAAGATATATTGTTGATGTTGGGAACAATTTTAACCCTATTTAATGTTGTTACAGAAAGCTGATTAACAGGGTCAAATTCTCTTATAGATTCTATTTCATCACCAAAAAGCTCTATTCTATATGGTAATTCATAATTAAAAGAAAAAACGTCTATGATTCCACCTCTTATTGCAAATTGACCAGGCTCGTAGACATAGTCTACTTTCTCGAAATCTAAATCAATCAATATTTCATCAATTAAATCCAATTCTAATTCTTCTCCTACTGAAATAGTTAAATTGTTTTTCTCAAAATTCTTTTTTTCGATTACCTTTTCTACAATGGCCTCTGGATATGTTATTACAAGTAGTTTTTTTCTCTCTTTTCCTAGCGCATCTAAAACTTCTGTTCTTTGAAGTACACTTGTAGAATCGGAGTCCATAATTTGATATGGCCTTCTATAAGATGCTGGATAAAATAGTAAAGTAGTTCCTCTTTCTTCACTGAACAAATTTTCTAAATCATTGAAAAAATAAAGCGCTTCTTCTTTATCGGAAAGAACAAAAAGATGATTTCCGTTTTTCTCTTGAATAATACAGTAACTTAAAAAGGACAGATAAGATCCTGATGTATTTTTTAAATTTATTGCAGAACTATCTTCCCAAAGTCTTGAAATTTCGGAAAAAGCATTTGAAGAAACTAGTCTTCTTTTAAACTTATCTAAACTCACTCTCTCTCTAAATTTTCTTCTAATTGGTCAATCATGTTCTTAGAGCCCACAAAAAATGGAACTCTTTGGTGGAGTTCAGTTGGAATTATATCCATAATTCTTTGGTTTTCTGAAATTGCTCTTCCTCCAGCTTGTTCAATTAAGAAAGCCAAAGGAGCACACTCATAAGTTAATCTCAATTTACCAGTAGGATTGATTTTTGTAGCTGGGTATAAATAAATTCCTCCTTTAATAAGGTTTCTATGGAAGTCTGCAACCAAAGAACCTATGTATCTAGAACTGTAAGGATTCTTTCCTTGGGAATTGTTTTGAGACTGGCAAAATTTAATATATTCTGCCACAGGTTTTTTAAATTGATTCAAGTTGCCTTCATTGACAGAGTATATAGCTCCCTGGTCTGGTGTTTTCATGTTTGGATGAGATAAAAAGAATACTCCAATACTTGGGTCAAAGGTAAAACCATTAACTCCTCTTCCCGTTGTGTAAACAAGCATAGTTGAAGATCCATAGATGATGTAACCCGATGCAACTTGTTGGTTTCCTGGTTGTAAAAAATCTTTTAGCTCAACTGGTGAACCCTTTTGGGTTTGTCGTTTATAAACACTGAAAATTGATCCAACAGAAACATTAACATCAATATTAGAAGATCCGTCAAGAGGATCAATTAATACTACATATTTAGCATCGTTGTTAACATTGTTTTTAAAAGCTACAAAAGAATCATTTTCTTCAGAGGCAACACCACATATAACTCCTCTGGCAGAGAGTGCGTTGATAAATGAATCATTGGCAAAAACATCTAATTTTTGTTGGTCTTCTCCTTGAATATTTTCTCTTCCTGAAGATCCTAAAATTTCTTTTGCTAATCCTGCTTTATTTATTTGATGACTAACTATTTTAGAGGCTAGTTTAACTGCGCTCAAAATTTTAGATAATTCACCTGTCGATCCAGGAAAATTATTCTGTGATTCTACTATAAATTCCCCGACTGTAACGTTCTTCATTCATTTTTTTTACAAATATCGAATATTGCAGTGTATTTGACGTAAAAGTGTCAAATTTTTTTTAAGGCCTATTTTTATTAGAATAATAGAGTTGGGATAATGTGATTAAGTTTTAAATTAGAATAGAATATATTAGCTTTAGTCTTTAATTTATAAAAATTGAGTAAAGTTTTCAAATTTGGTGGTGCATCTATAAAAAACCCAAAGGCAATCTACAATCTAAAAGAGATAGTATCTTCTTACAAAGAAAATATTGTAATTATTGTTTCTGCTATTGACAAAACCACTAATAAATTGGAGCACGTTTGGGAAGTCTATGTAGAAAATAAAATCGATAAAGCTCATGAAATAGCTAAGGAAATAATCAAGTTTCACGAATCTGTTGTTGTGGATTTAAAATTAAATAACAATCCTAAATTTTTAAACTTATTTAATGCATTATCTCTAGAATTAGTGGAGTATATAGGGTCTAAAACAAAGCAGGAAAATAATCTTAGTTACTCTAAAATTGTTTCTTTTGGAGAGCTTTGGTCGACCGCTATTATTTCCTATTACCTGAATCAAGAAGGGCTAGAAAATCAATGGATAGACGCTAGAGAAGTTGTGAAAACTTCTAATAAGCACATAGATTCTAAGATAAATTGGGAAGAAACTCAAAGAAAAATAAATGTCGATCTAAGAAAAGACAAAACCTATGTTACCCAAGGGTTTATTGGATCCAATTTAGATGGAGAAACTACTACTTTGGGCAGGGAAGGCAGTGATTTTTCTGCTGCCATTTTTGGGTGGTGTATGAACGCCGAAGAAGTTGTTATTTGGAAAGATGTAGATGGATTGTTGAATGCAGACCCAAAAAGATTTAATAATACAGAAATTCTTAAAAATATTTCATTTAAAGAAGCTATTGAACTTTCTTATTTGGGGGCTTCTGTTATTCATCCTAACACAATCAAACCACTAGAAAACAAAAATATTTCTTTGTCTATTAGATCTTTTATTCAATTGGATAATCCTGGAAGTTTAATTAATAAGGTTGGCAGAAATGACAAAGATATGCCCTCGTTGATTTATAAGCCAAATCAGATTTTACTAACTATTAGAACTAAAGATTATTCCTTTATTTTTGAAGAACACATGAGTAAATTATTTTCAATTTTTTTCAAAATGGGATTAAAGGTTCATTTAATGCAGAATTCTGCATTAAGTTGTTCTGTTTGTGGGATTATTTTACCTTCTAATTTAGATCTTCTGATTTCAGATTTACAAAAAAAATATATCGTGAAATACAACACGAAAGTAAACCTTCTTACTATTAGGCATTTTAAAACTTTAGATATTCCAGAGTTATTCCAGAGCCAGGAAGTATTAATCCAACAAAGAAGTAGATCCACTTTAAGGTACGTACTTAAAAAAAAGTACTAAAAAAAGCCATAGTTTCGGGGCTTTTCAAAGCAACAATCTCATATATAAGTATATAATCGTTGCTAAGAACTTTTAATCTGTAATTTCGCGCCTCAATTAGAAAAAAAAGTCGCCATGAAGCGTATTAATGAATATAAAAAACTGTTCAATGTTGAACAAGAAATAGAGTTATCTACATTAAAGAAAACTTACAGAAACTTGGTTAAAGAATGGCATCCAGATAAGTTTCAAGTAGGAGATGAAAAAGCGCTTGAAGCAGAAGAGATCAGTAGAAAAATTATTGATGGCTACCATTTCTTAATTAGTATTGCTCCAGAAACAAAAGCAAAGTATATTGATCAGTACATTGAAACAAGTACTAAATCTGGTTTTGATGATTTTCAACACAAAGGATTGTTATTAGAAATTACTTTTACCGATGGAACTGCTTATGAATATTTTGGTGTTACTAAACGAGTATTCCAAAGGTTCGTTAACTCAGATAAACAAATGCGTTTTGCTAAAAGAAACATTTTTAATTCATACTTATATCGAAAGTCAAAAAACGGTTCTGAAGAATGAGATATTTATATAAACCATCTTGATTAATTGTATTTTGAATTAATCTAATATTTTTAGAAAAAATAATCTATTTATTATGCTAATTTTTCTTTGAATAGTATCCTTTTGTCTTACTTGTAGTGACAAGAGAATTAAATCTACTTTAAGGCATATCCATAAAGACATGTAATTATAAAAGCCCCATGAAGGGGCTTTTATAATCATTAAGTTTAGTTGATTTATTTAATCTACATCCCAAAAAACCCTGTCAGTAGTTAAATCACTTCCACCATTAGCAGCTGAGGTGTTAATAGAGTTAACAGAATATTCATCAACACTATAATTATATCTAGTTGGCGTAATTGTACCTGCTTGAGCTGCAACTCCCATTGTTGGGTAATCGTACATTTTCCAAGTACACCATGCTTCCAATCCTTGATCATACATAGCAACCCATTTTTGAGTTCCTATCCTTTGATCTGCCATTGAAGCATCCCAGGCTACGTCTGTCTCTAATAAAAAAGCATCTGCGGAAGCTTGGTCACTTCCCCATTGAAGCATTGAAGCAGAAACTCCATTAGCATAATGAGTAGCCGCATCGCCACCAACACTCCATCCTCTATTTGCTGCATCTGCTAAATGAAAGCAAACTTCAGCATAAGAAAGTAATATACCTGGGTGTGTAGGGTCTTCTAAAATATTTCCAGGCTGAGAAAAATCAGCATAAGCACCGTCTAACCCATGTTCAGCTGGAGATGTGACATTACCTAATGAGTCAAGGTTTCTAAAATAAATAGCTCGTCGAGGATCGTTGGTTGAATTCATTATTTCTGTTAAGGTGACAGAAGCTAAGAAATCAGTTCTTCCACTTTGAACTAAATCTTCCCATAAGGGGTTGGTATTAGGTGTTGAAGACTGGTACAAAATATAGGCATGGTCATCGTTAGATGCAAAAACCCCTGATGCAGCTGCTTCCGCTATTGCTCGACTACCACTTCCGCTAATATCAGCCATTCTCATAGCAATTCTCAATTTCAAAGAATTAGCTAACATTGCCCAATGAGAAGTACTACCTGCATAAATCAAATCTGACCCTGCAAAATCACCCATATCAGAACTTCCCGAAAGAGTGGTTATAGCTCCATCTAATGAAGTTGCTAATGACAAATAAATTGTATTAGCATCGTCATAAATCGGAGATAGGTTATCGACACCCATCAAGGCCTGACTGTAAGGTACATCGTTAAAAATATCTACTAAAATAGAATATGCACAAACTTCGAGAACATCTAAAACAGCTAATTGCGTATTTTTTAACGATTCCGAATTGGTTACATTTGAATTAACAAACCCTCTACATTCTTTAATGTCTCTTAATACTCTAGCATACATTCTTTCCATAACTTCACCATTAATATTTCTATTAATAAGCTGGAAATTAGACTCGTCCGTGTAAGTTGACTGAGTCCAGTGTTGTGACCATAATCTAAACGTATTCACGTTTACATTAGGGCTTGCCAAATAATCCATTAACTCAACAGTTGCATTGGCAAACAATGCGTTTGCTGGTACTGTAGTTGGAGATTTGTCATTGTTATTGAATTGATCAATATCCTTTGTACATCCTACTGAAATTAGCAGGAATATTACTAAACTATAATTAATTATTGATTTCATTTTCTTAAAATTTAAATGTTACGTTTAATCCCAACTCTCTAACGGCAGGATATGCTCCTGATTGGTACCCTTGAATATTTCCAGCACTTAATCCTGCTTCAGGATCTGTATGTGGACTCTTTTTGTAAAGAATAGCTAGATTTCTTGCCATTATCCCAATGTCAATCCCTTGAAACCCTTTTCCAGAGAACATAGTGCTTGGCAGTGAATAAGAAATTGTTAGCTGTCTTAACTTAATATAAGTAGCATCATACACATGCATTGAGTTTGGAGCATTTTTCCAACCAGAATAGTTGTTGTAATCCCCTACAAAACCATTCACTGTGTTGGCTGTTCCATCTGAAGTAAAGTTTCCATCAGCATCTAAAATATAATTTCCGTCAAGATCTTCAGCCGCAACAACACCATCAATAGAAAGACCACCACCATTGGCAATCGACTCTCTTGCTTCTAACCCTTCAGCATTATTTCCTGCCTGGTCAGCATATATTCCAGTTCCATAACCGTACCATGTGTCTAGGGAAAAAAAATCTCCTCCCCATTGAATATCTATTAATGCGCTAGCAGTAAGGTTTTTGTAAGTGAAGGTATTTGTCCATCCACCTGTCCAGTCTGGCATTATATTTCCAATTATTCCAGTTGAAGCAGTTTTTCCATAAACCATTCCTCCTCTTGCTCCAGATGGGTGATTAACAACAATTTTCTCTCCATTATGATATACAAAGTCAGTTCCTTTGATTGCTCCATAGGACTCTCCTATAGTTGCCTCAACAGTAACTCCTCCTTGAAAAGATCCTAATTGGTATGTTTCTAAGTTTCCAGTTAGTTCAAGAACTTTATTTCTATTTCTAGCCCAGTTAATTCTAGTGTCCCAACTAAATTCTCCTGACTTAACTACATTGGCATAAAGTTGTAATTCAACTCCCCTATTTTGTACTTTACCAGCATTAACGTACTGAAAATAAGTACCTGATGAGGATGAAGGTCTCACAGCTAATATTTGGTTATCAGTAGTAGCACTGTAAAAAGTTAAATCTAACCCAAGCTTATTATTAAAGAATTTATTTTCAAACCCAAGCTCTAGACTCGTAGTATTTTCAGGTAGTAAATTACTATTGTAACCAGTATTTGGAGCACTTGCCAAGGTGGAAGATCCAAATGCAGTTCCCATTGAATAAATGTTTTGTAATCTCTGCATAGGAGCATCGTTACCTACTTGAGCATAATTTAATCTCAATTTACCAAAGTCCATTCCGTTAATATCAAATAATTCAGAATAAATTAAACTCGCAGTTGCTGCAGGGTAGAAAAATGAATTATTCTCAACTGGTAATGTAGAACTAACATCGTATCTAGCCGAAATATCTAAGTATAAAAACCTATCATAACCCAAGGTTGCTCTTCCTAAGTAACCATCAACAGCTCTTGCAGCATCCGTTTCGCTAGCAGCTTCTGGTGTGTTAATACTATTACTGAACGAATAAACTCCTGGTACAACTAATCCACCGTTGGTTTGACCATCAGTTATATTAACTGCAGACCTACGTATGTTAGTTCCTACCATTCCAAATAAATTTAATTTATCGTTTAAATCTTTATCAAAATTTAAGTATAAATCATAATTTCTTTCAAAAAAAGTTTTGGTGTACTTACTATATTTAGCAACATCTACAGACTGAGATCCAATTCTTTCTTCTCTAAGCTCACTGTAGTTATCGTTAGTAACTCTTCCCATTACATTTAACCAGTCATTTATTTCATAGTTTAAAACCATGTTTCCAATAAATCTATCTCGAGAATCTGAAGAATAGTTGTTGTTTCTCATCCAATATGGGTTGTCAAAATAATGTGGATCTGCTCTTGTAGCTTCCGGAGAAGAAAATCCGTATGCATTCCATGAAAGATTATTTCCGTTTAGTTCATACGCTGCTTTTTGACCTTCCATATCAACAGCAACGTCGTACCATTGTCTGAAAGATTGGTTAACATTATTGTTGTCATAACCTGTTCCAAATCTTCCTTTTCCTTGGTTTTTAACATACTGCATAGAGGAGCTAAACTTCAACTTATCACTTAAATCATAACTAACATTAAGAGAAGCGTTATTCTTTCGTAACTCACTATTTGGAAGTACTCCTTTAGTAAACATATCACTTACAGAAAATCTATAAGAACCCTTATCGCTAGCTCCATCTAAAGAAACTGCGTTAGTTGTCATAACAGAAGTTTCATAAAACGTAGTTGGGTTATGTGCAGAAGCTTGAAAAGGTCTATTCTGCAAATATGTTGAAAGTTCTGGATGAATAGATTCCCATGTCAAAAGTTCGTCAACACTAGAAAATGGTGCTCCATAAGAAGCATCTTCTCCCATTGGATTAGCCAGGGCATCATCAATTCCATCACCATTTAAATCAATATTTTCAATGTATCCATTAGTTACAACCCCATTAAAAGATGTATCTGGACCATAAAACTTACCATATCCTGAACCATATTCATTCTGATATGTTGGCATGGTGTTTTTATTTATTTTACCAACAGTAGTATTATGAGTAACTGTTACTCCAATACCTTTTTTGCCTTTAGTTCCTCTTTTAGTAGTAACTAATATTACTCCATTTGCTGCTCTAGCACCATAAAGTGCTGATGCTGCTGCACCTTTCAGTACTGAAATTGAGGCAATATCTTGGGGATTAATATCCATAGCTGCATTACCATAATCAAATCCACCTCTACCAGTTTGCTGGTCAGTTCCATTGGAAATATCGTTATTTATTGGTATCCCATCTACAACGTATAATGGTTGATTATTTCCATCAATTGAAGAGTAACCTCTAATAATAACATTAGCTGACCCTCCCATAGTTCCACTATTTTTTATTTGTGCTCCTGCTACTTGTCCAGAGAGAGAACTCATGAAGTTCACATCTTTCATGGTTGCTAGATTATCACCGTCAATAGTTTGAGTTGCATACCCCAAGGATTTCTTATCTCTTGAAATTCCTAAAGCGGTAACAACGACTTCGTCCATTATAATACCTTCTGTCATAGTGACATTTAATGAAGTTTTACCCTGAATGGCTATTTCTTGTGTTTTATACCCAACAAATGAAAATACTAATGTCCCATTAGCATCTGATTCAATTAAGTATTTACCATCCCCGTTTGTTACGGTTCCAGAGTTTGTTCCTTTCAACTTTACGCTAACTCCAGGTAAAAAAGCTCCTCCGTCATCCGAAACAAGACCAGAAATGTTCTGGGATTGCCCATACAATAATGTACAAGTTCCCATCATTAAAATTGTTATTAATTTTCTCATTTTTTTATGGTTTGTTAATTTATTGTTAAAAAGATAAGAAAAATATTCATTGTATATACTATATATATGGTATATGTTTAATGTTTAATAAAAATAAAG
>Ga0114997_10005144_pt1 | contig 10040 bp, 6 predicted proteins | sample ArcticOcean_MG_C_2_FD_87045 | JGI IMG/M metagenome (GOLD analysis project Ga0114997, IMG submission 87045) | Marine microbial communities from western Arctic Ocean - ArcticOcean_MG_CB4_136 | ecosystem: Environmental > Aquatic > Marine > Oceanic | place: Arctic Ocean: Canada Basin | collected... | reverse complement strand
TGCATAGACCACTCCATTTATCTCTCCAATATCCCTGCTTGCATATATTATGCTGCCTGGATACAAAGCAATTGAAGATGCAAAAGACCAGCGATTTGCATTATAAATATTAGTTTTTCCATCTGGATCTATTACTAATAATTGAGTATTAGCAGAGTCTTTTAGGCCCCCTGACATTTTAATGTAATCTTTAATTGATAGGCTCGAATCATAGGTTGCGGTGGTAGGATTTGAAAAGTCTCCAAACATATATAGAACTTTTTGCATTGCTGGAATTACCAGGCGATCTTGGTTTTCTAATGCTAAATCTTTAGCAGGGGATCTTCGAATAGCATTCATATCAAAATCAGCGATAATCCTACCAACAAAATTTTTAGCTTTTATTTCTTCATTTAAAAAATTTATAGTGTCTGACGCTATTGTGGTATTGGGTTTTCCTATGTTCGATACTATATAGGCAACTGTATCAGCATAGTTTCTTTGTGCAAATATCTTCTCCTGCTCAGAAGCGCTCTTTCTAAACAATGCTGCTCCATAAATATAAGCATTAGCCTTATAGCCACCCGCTCTTGATATTAGCTCTGATAAAGACTCGTTTTGCTCTAGGAAATATGTTCCTGGTTGCTTAACCTCACCTTCAATTATAACTCGTCTGAGAGCAGTGCTGTGCGGGTAAAAATGTGGTATTTTTAAGATATCCCTGGGGTTGAGGGTCAGCTGATCAACCTGGTCTAAGGTTACCTTAATATTTTCAAATCCTCCTAGGCTCATTCTTTCCAACATTACATAGTCATAGCCATGATGCGCTTGACTGAAATTACCAGCAAATTTAATAATATCCTGAATACTCTCACCTGGCATTACTTCGAAGATTCCTGGATTATTTATTCCGCCCGAAACAGGAACATGAAAAGAGATAGGATGTATAAATATTGAATCGCCAGCTCTCAGGGTAAGAGTTGCATCAAAAGCGCCAAAAGCTATGAGATCGTATAAATCGAATGTTTTAATTACATTGCCTTTTCTAAGCAAGTCTACCTTTCGAAAAGAGCCATTTGTTTTCATTCCACCGGCATTATTGATAGCACCTAATACATTAGAATTTCCACTAATGGTATAGATTCCTGGAGCTTTTACAGAGCCAGTTACCAGTACCTGAATATCTCTGATTTTTGATAATGATATGTATGCTTTTGTACCAATTGATACGGATTCCACAAACTCTGAAACTAGCTCCTGGGCTTCACTAAAGTTTTTTCCGGCAATACTAATCTTCCCTATGCCTTGGAGTAAAATTGATCCATCTCTATTAATCATTTGAGTGGATGTTCTGCTCGTTCTGCCAGTTAACATTATCTCAAGCTGGTCGCCTGTGTCTAAAAAATACTCATCGCCCAGATTTGCGACATTGACTGGCATGAATGTAGATTGAATATTTTGAAAAAAATATGATCCAAAGATCTCAAGACTTTGATCTGTTCCGGGGGATGCCTTGGGGCTTATTGTTTGTTCAAGATTGTTAATTTGATCTCTTAAATTTTTTAAAATAGATTTCGTGTTAGCAATAGAGGAATCTGCATTAAATAATTGCGTTAAGTCCTCATCCTCTTTAACATTCTCATTGAGTTCTAGTTGATCCCTAGAGGACTGTGGAAGGCCTGCAATAAAGTCCTCATCAAAACCAGTCAACGGCAATCTATCTTGAGCATAAATTGAATGACTGAAAAAGAAGAATGATAGAAAGACAAGGAAAAACTTACTGTTATTCATGGAGTAAAAAAAGCGTAATTATTGATTGATTATATAGTATTTAAGATAAATAACTAACCCTACTGACTATTCCAATACTCAAGATTAAAGGAGTTTTACAAGTTGAAGGGGGTTTAGTCTCGATTAAAAATATCTCTAGAGAATACCTTATGCCTAACATCAGCTAATTCATCAGCAAATCTATTGCATACGATGATATCAACAGTCTCTTTAAATCTAGTTAAATTCGATTCTAATAGACCCAAACTCTTCGGGATATCAGAGATAAAAGGCTCATATATAATGATGTGAATGTTAGATTCTTTCAATAGCTCAATTACGCCAATAACAGATGATGATCTGGAATTCAATGAGCCTTTCTTCATAGAAAGCATATATATTCCAACCTTATTAGGTTTTTTTTCAATAATAGTATCGGCAATTAATTTAATTCTTGTTATATTTGAAGATACAATTGCATTAATTAGGGTTTGAGGGATACCCTCGTAACTCTTCACAAGCTGTTTGGTATCTTTTGGTAAGCAATATCCTCCATAGCCAAAAGATGGATTATTGTAATAATCACCTATTCTCTTATCAGCAGATACACCCTCAATAACATTAGCAGAATGTAATGAGTTCGCCATTGCGAAGCTATCTAATTCGTTAAAAAATGCTATACGCATAGCGAGATAAGTATTTGAAAATAATTTTACAGTCTCAGCCTCCTCAGAAGACATTAACTTTGAAATGGTTGGTATTTCCATTGCCGCCTGCTCCATCAGCTCGAGAAAATCTTGAGAAAACGTTGACTCATCTCCAACAATAATTCTTGAGGGATAAAGATTATCCTCTAATGCACTTCCCTCTCTCAAAAACTCTGGTGAAAAGATAATTCTATTTGAATTAAAGTGCGTTCTTACTTCACTGGTATAGCCGCTTGGAACAGTGGATTTAATAACTATCAGCCCATATGACGTTAACTCTAGAATGGATTCTATGACCTGAGAAACAGAAGAAGTATCAAATGATTGAGTAATCTCATCAAAGTTAGTGGGAACAGCAATAATAAAATATTTTGCATTTTTAAAGGCTATTCTTGGATCATTAGTTGCTACCAAAGAGACATCGTCTCCACAAAAGAAATTAGCAATAGATTGATCTTGGACAGGGGATTGAGAGCTATTTATGCATGCAACTTTCTCTTCATCAATATCTAGGATACACACATTATTTTGTGCGTCTAAAATACAAGCTAGCGAGACTCCAACATACCCTGCCCCAATAATACATATTTTATTTTTTTTCATTTCATTTTATAAGATTTAAATATATCTCATGAATAATTGTTTCGTCATATTCTTTTATAATTTTTTTATGTGATGCAATGCCTAAATTTTTGAGCGTTTCATTATTCATTTTTAGCACTTTTCTCATTGCTGATGCAAGACTATTTGAAGATCTTGGCTCGCACAGAAATCCATTAAGTCCATCTTCGATAACATTTCTACATCCAGGAACGTTGGTTGCGATAAGCGGCTTGCCCATTGCACCAGCCTCAAGAAGTGATTTAGGGGTTCCCTCTCTATATGATGGAAGTACTACGCAATCAGCATTATGTATATATGGCCTAACATCATCTGTAAAATCATGATGTATGACCAGATCTTGTAATATCCAATTTTCTAATTGAGCCCTATCAATACCTGAAGAATTTAATCCGTCTACAGGACCTAAAATAATGGCTGTAAATTTTCTATCTTCCGTTTTAAGAATTTTAATTGCTTCAATAAACTCGATAATACCTTTATCGATGAGTAATCTAGAGATAAGTAAAAAGTTAAAATCTGATTTTGATATTTCTGCTTTAGCTATTTCCTCCGAAGTCTTTGGGGCATAGTCGATAGAAAATTTATTTATGTTGACGCCTGAGCCAGGTAAAATAATTGTTTTTTGGTTGATTAATATTCCAGTATGAAAAAAAATTTCTCGATCTTCTTCATTCTGAAAAAATACTAAGTGCGCAGAGGATAGTGAAACTCTATAAAGCAAAAAAATAATTTTTGTTAAAAAGTTATTTTTTAGAAAAGAAGAGCCAAGGCCGGTAATGTTTAAAATAGACTTAATACCAAGAATCCTTGAGATGAATGCACCATATATATTGGGCTTGATTGTGTAGCCAAGATAATAATTTGGCTTTGTTTTCAATAGAATTTGAAAAAGGTTGAAGAAATAACGAATTTCTCCTATCAAACTAGCCCCAGTAGCATCAATATAAACCTCTTGAATCTCTACCCCAAGTTCTCTTAGTGATTGTGATGCTTCACCACGAGGAATAATGCATGTAATTTGATGTCCTGCCTTGAGCAATGCTTTTATTAGGCCAGCTCTAAAATTCATAAGATTCCATGATGAGTTCGAGCTGATGACTAATTTCATAAACCAAAGATAATTGGAGTGATAACTGGGTCGCTTATCAAATTATTATAATGCCGCCAAGCTGATGAATGGGTTGCAAAGTTTAACCAGACATACAAAATGAATGCATATAATAGTAGGATTAAACAATCAACTATCAGTGCCTGTCTTCTAGGTAGACTCAAACTCTTTGAGAGACCAGCAAAAAAGATTAGCTGTAGCGGGATTAAATAAAGAGATAGGCGATCTAATACAACCTCTCCTATGCCAAAAAAGAGGAATAGAAACATTAAAATGGAAGCCTTTGCAAGCAATGAGATAAGATTTCTTGCAGCATCTGAAAAGTTAAACTTATCTAATCGCATAAGCAATGCAATGGAACACAATGCATTCATTAACAATCTGATGCCTGCTCCATCAGAACGCATGTCCTCTAGCACGTAATGCTGCAACATGCTCTCTAGTGATTCAGCTATAAAAATAACTCCCATGAACAACGAAAACAGGACAACCATGAGCAGGCGAAAAATAGAAAATCTTGCCTTTGAGAAGAACAACAATCCTATGAATATTATTGCAGTCTTATGAAGAAGCGCAGCTGCGCAAACTAAAATAATGAATTTTAAATTATCTTTGCGCGCAAAATAAACTAATGCACTCATAACCAATCCTATTGCGGCACTTTGACGACTGTAACCCATTCCAACAATCACAATTAAGTAGGGAAATGCAACAGCAAGAGCTAATATTGGTTTTGGCAGTTGGCTTGCAAAAAAGAATAGGCCAATTAAAAAAATTAGTGCACATACTATATTTACGCCATAAATGCCTGTTTCTAATTTCATGGAAAGAAGCATCAGAATTTCATATCCTGGATCTCCTAGCATTCTTTCAATGCTAGTTACATTAAATGTATTTTTGTATTGAAATGCTTCAAATATTTTTAGATACTGACTCCAGTCGCCTCCAACTTCATGGCGAAAACCAACTAAAAACAACAGTCCAAGGAAAGTAATGCCCCAAACAGCAATTCCAAGGGTTGATGAAGAGATTCGAGCAGAAGAAAGATTGAGCAAAGACATCATTACTGCTAAATAAGATAGAGCAAAAAAGACTGACCAGTAAGCTAGCATTTATTGATTCTCAAGCCAGCCAAGAAAAATTAATAAATTCCATAATTTATCAGAATGATCAGTTTTTTTAGATTGATGATCCAACCATAAAGACTTAGCTTTCTCCATGCAAAGATAGTTACCACCAGAAACAGAGTTATAAATGAGATCTGCGCCCCATTCTTTTAATGGTCCTCTCAACCAATCACCCAAAGGAATGCTAAAACCACTTTTCTTGTTATCAAAGTTCTTAAGGGGAATATATTGATTAAGAATATTTTTTAGTAATTGTTTTGAAACACCCTTATTAATTTTATGATCCAGCGGAAGCTCCCAAGCTGCTTTGTATAATTCATGATCTAAATATGGCGCTCTGATCTCTAAACTATTTGCCATAGAGGATCTATCAACCTTGCACAAAATATCATCACTCATATAAATTAATGTATCATTGAGCATCATCTGCTCTGCAAGGTGCAAGCTGTCATGAGATGAGTCATGCAATTGATTTTGTAATAGATTTGTACTCTGCTGTTGATCTAATAATAGATTTGAATTTTTTGAAACGGAAATTAAGCTTTGATAAAACATTGCTAGACTTGAAGCATGACTCATTGCTTGGAGTGTTTTTTGAATTTTTTCATGGGGTCTTTTAATGGGCATAAATTGAAGTAAATTTTCCCAAGAGCTTTGAGGAAATTTTTCTAGGTATGCTAAAAGAATATTCCGAGCTCTGATAGGTATAGCATTCAGTATTTTAAAAATTTTTGGGCCCCAGACATAGCGATTATACCCTCCAAATAACTCATCCCCCCCATCACCTGACAATGCGACTGTAACAGAAGAACTTGCTAACTCCGAAACAAGAAATGTAGGAATTTGTGAAGAGTCAGCAAATGGTTCATCAAATATTGTAGGCATTTTTTTAGCAATTCTTATGGCATCCTCTGGTGAGGATATAATTTCATGATGATTGGTTCCAAGGAGCTTTGCTGAATTTCTAGCTACTAAGCTTTCGTCAAAATCTTTATCATGAAAGCCAATTGTAAAAGTATTGATTGGCTGAGAGCTTTCAGATTGCATTATTGATGCTATGAGAGATGAATCTACCCCACCACTTAAGAGGCACCCTAATGGCACATCAGAAATCAATTGAGACCTTACACTATCTTTAAGTTTTTGATGAACCAAATCCTGCCCTTCTTGTTGTGATAAATCAGCAGTGTTGTTAATGTATTGATCATGTCTCCACCACCTTTGAATAGACATAGACTGATGATTTATATGATCTATCTTATCTATTGGTAATGGAGTACTAGGAGGTTTTGTATTAATTTCAAGCATGGCTCCAGAACTCAGTTTATATATATGCTCATAAATACTGAGAGGTGCTGGGACAAAGGAGCATTCCAGATACTGAAAAAGCGCCTGTGAAGAAATTTTATTATCAAAATTTTTCATCGCTTTTAAAGCCTTTAGCTCTGACGAAAAAACAAATTTTTGATCCACCCAACCATAATACAAAGGTTTTTCTCCAAACCTATCTCTGCATAAAAAAAGCTTCTTTCTTTTATCATCCCACAGACCAAATGCAAACATTCCTTTTAATTTACTGAGTGTTTTTTTAATACCAAAATGGTCTATACACTCGAGCAGCGTTTCTGTATCTGTAGAACTCTTCCATTGAATATTTTTTTCTTTTGATAATTCTTGACGAAGCTCAAGATGATTATAAATTTCACCATTAAAAGTAATTGTTAGATTTTTGGAGCAACTTTGCATTGGTTGCAAGCCTAGGGCTGAAAGGTCAAGAATGGATAATCTTGTGTGCCCAAAAGCTAAACGTGATTGATCTAACATCTTGATGCCTTTTGCATTAGGCCCCCGATGATTAAGAGCCTCTACCATGAAATGCATGTCCGTTTGAGAATCTGACGTAAGCACGGATTGTGAAAAAATTCCTGCTATACCGCACATCTTATTGCTTTGAAGTATGTTGAGAGTTATATAGCTCAAAAATCTGTCTAGTATCAGCGGCCAATCTCTCAAAAGAAAAATCGTTTACTCTCTTTTCACCATACTCAATATGACTAGTAAATTTATCTGGTTGCATAAATACCATTTTCATGGATTCAGTTATCTCAGGGATGCTTAGTGGATTAAAGAAGATTGCATGACTTTTTGTAATCTCATGAAAAACATTTATATTGCTTAAAATTAGTGGCTTTTGATAAATCATTGTCTCTAAAATTGGTATGCCAAAACCTTCGTACAACGAAGGGAAAATAACACCTTGTGATAAACAGTATATTGTACCCAAGTCTTGATCAGACAAATTTTCTAGCATAGTTATTTTATTATTGAGCTTCAAACTATTGATCAAATTTTTTAACTTGGCTTTTTCTCCATTATCGTTACCTACAATTACTAGGTGTTTTTTTGGCATTTCTTTTGTGAGATCTGAAAAAGCGTGAATAAGTGAGTGATAATTCTTCCGATCCTCTAGATGTCCAACTGATAAAATGAAATCTTGTCTTGAGAATTCAAGAAAAACTTCAGATGCTTTATCTATTTGTGAGACTTTACTCGAGATGCCACAACCTACAACGTTAATATTTCTATGTTTTTTTATTGCCAGTATTTCGGTTTTGATAGTCTCAGAGATCGTGATGATTGCGTCAGAGTTTCGTATAGTTGATTTAATGATGAGGCTATAAAATAGTCGCTTAACCCAATTTCCTTCTCTACTTCCCCTGACATCATAAATAGTTGTAATTGTTGCACCAGAAGAAAAGGTATTCTTAATAATAGGTTGATGAAGTGACTCAAGAAGATCAAATCTAGAAGATTTTAGCTCACCTCTCCAGAATGTAAAGTAGGCTAAAAATCTACTCATTCTAGAAGTGCTTTTGCAAGGAACAGTTTTGAAGGAAACATTTACATATCCCTTAAACCATGAAGTCATATCACAATCCCGGGATTGATAAATTACAAAATCATGCATCTGCATTTGTTTAAACATAACATTATAAATACCGATAAATCTATTCTTAGCTCCTGAAGGTCTATCATTCAAGCTAGTCGCATTTATAGCAATTTTCATTTTAACTCTCTAAATATTTGAGCATATTTTCTAATCATTATTTCATTAGAGTAATTTACTTCTGCAAAATTTCTTGCATTAATGCTTAGGTTATTCTGGAGCTTTGCATCACAAATAATTAAGTTAAGTTTTGTGGCGAGATCAAGAGAGTTATTAGGCTCGTAAAGAACTCCATTAGTTCCATCTATTATATTATTGACACCTGCTACATCTGAGGCAACTAATGGCAAGCCCATGGCTTGAGCTTGCATAATGGATGTGCTCATAGTTTCACCATGTGTAGCATGGACATAAATATCAATATGTTCATAAAAAATTCTAAGATCACGCTCATCTAACATTCCTAAAAAATTTATATTTTGGTCAAGCTCTAACTGAGAAGCATATTGCTTTAGAGCTTGAAGAGTGGCTCCATCACCAGCAATATCTAATTGAATATGATGGTAGTGAAATTTATTTTTTAATAAATTAACTCCATCAATCAAGGTGTGATGGTCTTTATTAGACTGCAATCTTGAAACCATCCCCACAACTGGCTTCAAGCGATCAGAAGTGCAATGAGGATTAGGTGACTTATAGTAACCAATATCAAGGCCATTATTAATGACCTCTGATTTATGGGCGCTTAAAAGGTAGGGTAGTTTTTGTGAAGCTATTTTTTTGGCTGCGTTGGTAAGAAATATAATTTTTTTAAAAAAGATTGCTGCACAACATAGTGCGATCCAATCTTTTGTTGATTTAAGATGATGAGCCTGGGTATCCCTAAGGATATTCTTTGATCTAAAAAGGCTGAAAATACTTGCAATAACCATTGAAGGTACAGCAGCAAGTGAATGTGTGAAAACACAAGTAGCATTTGCTCGTTTGATGACATGGGTGCAATCTATAACAAATTTTATATTAGAGTGACCTTTATGTAGATATGAATATGGGATATTTAAATTATTACATTTTTTAATATATTCATTTTTTGGTTCCTCTACACCTAAAAAAAGAACCTCATGATTAAAATTTTTAAGGATTTCTCTATCCAGCATAGCAAATAGAACAGCACCATGGCCGCCAAGACCAGAGTATATAATGTGCAGTATTTTCATATTTCAAGTAAGTTTTTATATTGAGAGAAAATCTTTTCTGGATGAAAGGGTTCTGAGCCTTGAACTTGATGACCGGGTGGTAAGGAAATAGCCAAGGCTTTGGTAATCGCAAGAGCAATTTCTTGAGCTGTATCTTGTTCTGATAGAATGCCGAACTTGCCATCAATGAGAATGTCGTTTAAACCGAGGGAGCAATTTGTTGATACTATTTTTAAATCGCAATATAAGGCCTCTACAACAACTGTTGGCAAGCCCTCTCTTTTAGACGTTAGTAGCAGTAAATCAGCTTCCAACATGTGAGCATAAGGATTTTCACTAAATCCAGTAAAGTTGACGACATCGGAAAGTCCTATATCTTTCACTCTCGCTTTGAGCTCGTCCAACAATGGCCCATCTCCAATAAATTTAATCGAGACATTTTTTGTTTGTTTGAGTAATATGAATGCATCAAGAGCTAAATGAGGGTTTTTTGGCTCATCCATTCTGCCAACCCATACCAGGGTTTGCATAGAATGTGGATGAGTTTCAGTACCCTCATAAATTTTTTGAAGCGGCTGATCT
>Ga0114997_10005142_pt1 | contig 10043 bp, 6 predicted proteins | sample ArcticOcean_MG_C_2_FD_87045 | JGI IMG/M metagenome (GOLD analysis project Ga0114997, IMG submission 87045) | Marine microbial communities from western Arctic Ocean - ArcticOcean_MG_CB4_136 | ecosystem: Environmental > Aquatic > Marine > Oceanic | place: Arctic Ocean: Canada Basin | collected... | reverse complement strand
GAACAAATTGAAGATGAATATATTAAAGAAAGAAAAAATGATGTTATTCAAGTTGTTGAAAGAATTTTAAAAGTTTTGCTTGGCCACCCGAACCAAACAAATCAACTTAACAGTGAAAGCTCTACTATTCTAGTTGCTCATGACTTATCGCCTGCAGATGCTCTTCAATTCAAAAATCATCAATATGCTGCATTTATAACAGATATGGGAGGATCAACATCTCATACAGCTATTCTTGCTAGAAGCCTTAATATACCGTCCATAGTTGCTCTCCAAAATGCTAGGGAGTTAATTAAAAATAATGAAAAAATTATTGTCGATGGTAACCAAGGCATAGTAATTATTAATCCTTCAAAAGATATTCTTGAGGAATACCTAGTTAGGCAGAACCTATGGGGTATTGAACAAAAAAAGCTTTCCAAAATTAAAAATATTGAATGTAAAACTTTAAATAATAAAAATATTGAATTATTAGCAAATATTGAGGTGCCGGGAGATATTTTATCAGTTAAAGAAAATAGAGCCTCAGGAATCGGACTTTTTCGAACAGAATTTTTATTCATGAATAGAAAAGAATTACCAAATGAAGAGGAGCAATTTGAAATATATAAATCAGTAGCAAAATCCATGAGGAATAAAACTGTTGTTATTAGAACTTTAGATTCTGGTGCTGACAAATTAACTTCAGCTGATACAACTATTAGCTCTAATCCTGCATTAGGCCTAAGAGCAATAAGATTATGTCTTTCAGAACCACAATTATTTAATATACAACTCCGGGCTATATTAAGAGCATCTAGATTCGGTATGGTTAAAATATTGATTCCAATGCTTTCTTCATTATCAGAACTTAGACAAACTAAATTATTAATTCAAAGAGCCAAAAAATCTTTAAGCAATGATAAAATTTTATACGATAATAATATAAAGATTGGTGGCATGATTGAAGTTCCAGCAGTTGCTATTAATGCTGAAGCTTTTGCACAGGAGTTAGATTTTCTATCAATCGGAACTAACGATTTAATTCAATATACACTAGCAATCGACAGGACAGATGATAGAGTCTCACATCTTTATAATTCACTTCATCCAGCTATTTTAAAATTAATTAATACAACAATCAAAGCTGGTAAGAAATATAATAAAGAAGTATCTATTTGTGGTGAAATGGCTGGTGATTCCAAGCTAACCAAATTACTCCTCGGAATGGGGCTAAGACATTTTTCAATGCATCCATCTAGAATACTGAGCGTTAAAAAACAAGTTTTGAATTCTAATACAAAAAAATTAGAGTCAGTGTCTGCTAAAATTCTTAAAACAAAAGAATCTGAAAATATAGAAACTTTAATTCAAAAAATTAATCAATAAGATATAACGAACAGGAGATATTATTATTTTAAATCCATTATTAAACAGAGATGGCTTACCCTTATTTGAACAAATAAATGAGAAGCACATCACACCAGCGGTGAATGAAGTCTTAAAAGAGATCAGGCTTACAATCAAGAATGTAGGATCGAATCAAGAAGATCCGAATTGGCAAAATTTTGTGTACCCTTTGCAAAAAAGTAATGAAAAACTAAGCCGAGTTTGGTCCCAAATTAACCATTTAAATTCTGTGGTTAACAATGAGAAATTACGGTTAATTTACAATAAAAACCTTACTAAAGTTACCAAATATTATTCAGAACTTTCTCAAAATAAGTTAATTTATAAAAAATTTATAAAAATTAAGTCTGGCACATGCTACCGTGCACTTACAGCCCCTCAAAAAAAGATTATAGCTGATGAAATTTTAGGGTTTGAATTAGGTGGGGTCGCTCTAAATAATAACAAAAAAATACAATTTAAAAAAATTCTAAGTAAATTATCAAAACTCAGTGCAAACTTTGAAGAGAATTTATTGGACTCAGTAAATAATTTTTCACTTTTAATCAAAAATAAAGAAAAGTTAAAAGGTATTCCAAATGATGTTTTGATTAAAGCTAAAATTGATGCAAAAAACCAAAAAAAATCTGGATGGGCTTTTAGCCTTGATTTTCCTTGTTATATGCCTGTAATGCAATATGCAGATAATCGAGAATTAAGGAAACAAATTTATTATGCTTATGCTACTAAAGCATCGGACCTTAGTGACAAAGATAAAGACAATACCAATAATATTAATAAAATTCTTTTAAACAAGAAAAGGTTAGCTAATTTATTAGGGTTTTCAGATTATGCCTCAATGGCTTTGACAACTAAAATGGCTAATTCTAGTAAAGAAGTCATAAATTTCTTAGATGACCTAGCAAATAAAGCTAAGCCATTTGCATCTAAAGATATGGTCGACCTTAAAAATTATGGTCACAAACTAAAAATAAAAGATATCGAGGCATGGGATATTGCTTATCTCTCAGAAAAAATAAAAGAAGAACGTTTCAATTATTCAGAACAAGAAGTTAAAAATTACTTTCCAGATCATAAAGTAATAGAGGGCCTATTTAAGGTTGTCGAAAGTATCTACGGGATTTATATTAAAAAAGAAATTACAGAAGTTTGGCATAAGGATGTTAAATTTTATAAGATTACAAATAAATCTGATAAGTTGATTGGTTATTTTTATTTGGACCTTTATGCACGCAAAAGTAAAAGAGGTGGTGCATGGATGGATGAGGCTATCTCAAAGTATAAATTTCCTAACGAGCATACAAGTCCTGTAGCCTATTTAACATGTAATTTTTCAGAACCAGTTCATAATAATGTTTCTTTATTAACTCATGATGAGGTTATTACCCTATTTCATGAATTTGGACATGGGCTTCACCATCTTTTAACAGAAATTAATGACTATGGTGTTTCTGGTATACAAGGTGTGGAGTGGGATGCTGTAGAGTTACCTAGTCAATTTATGGAAAATTTTTGTTGGGAGTGGTCAGTAATAAAAAATATGACTGAACATACAAAAACAAAAAAACCAATGCCTAAAATTTTATTTAATAAGCTCTTAAAATCTAAGAATTTTCAGTCTGGCATGCAAACTACTCGTCAAGTTGAATTCGCATTGTTTGATATAAAACTTCATAGTGATTATGATCCAAGTCTTAAAAATTTTCTCAATCTACTAAACCAAGTACGTGATCAAGTTTCAGTTGTAAGACCACCTGAATGGAATCGCTTTCCACATAGTTTTTCTCATATTTTTGCTGGTGGATATGCTGCTGGATATTATAGCTATAAATGGGCTGAGGTTTTATCAGCCGATGCCTATAGCCTATTTGAAGAAATGGGCATTCTTTCAGATGAAGCAGGTAAAAAATTTAGAAAAGAAATTTTATCAATGGGTGGATCAAGGCCAGCTATGAATTCCTTTGTTAAGTTTCGGGGGCGTAAACCATCAATTGATGCACTTCTAAGACACAACGGACTTTTAAGTTGAAAATTGCAACGTGGAATATTAACTCCCTTAATGTTAGGCTTCCTCACGTTATTGAATGGTTAAATCAAAATAACCCAGATATTCTTTGCCTTCAAGAAACGAAACAAGATAATGATAAATTTCCTCATTCTAAATTTAAATCGCTTAACTGGCATTCATATCATAATGGTCAAAAAACCTATAATGGTGTTGCAATAATTAGTAAAAAACCATTAACAGATATTTCATTTAATATTGAAGGCTTTGATGATATTCAAAGTAGATTGATTTCTGGCACCTATCAAAAAAGTGATAGGGAAAAGGTAAGGATAATATCTGCCTACATACCCAATGGGCAATCACTAGATTCGGATAAATTTATTTATAAAGAAAAATGGCTTAATTATTTTTACAAGTGGTTAAAAAATTTACAGGGGGCCCATGAAAATATTATATTAACAGGTGATTTTAATATTGCTCCTGAGGACATCGATTGCCACGATCCAGAATCTTGGAAGGGGAAAAATTTAGTTTCGGATATTGAAAGGGGTCACTTTAAGAAAATATTAAGTCTTGGGTTTACTGATTCATTTAGGAAAATAAATCCAGATTCTTTGGATTTTTCTTGGTGGGACTATAGAATACCATTGAAGCGGAATGTAGGGATGCGAATTGATCATATTCTATTAACAGATTCTTTATTGGGAAATTTAGAAAAATCTTATATTGATAAACAGCCAAGAGAATTAGAAAGACCATCTGATCACACTCCTGTTATTGCTGAATTAAGCTAACTACCTACTTTTAATTCCAAGAGACTTTAGCTTTCTATATAAATGAGTTCTTTCAACACCTGATTTTTTTGCCAACTCTGAAACGGAAAGTTTTTTTTGCATGTGAAATTTAAAATATAATTTTTCGAAGTCATCTCTGGCCTCTCGAAGAGTTTTATGAAAAATATCTTCGTTAATATTCGATGTGTTTCCTTTTTCATAATTTTTTTGGTTTTCATTAGATCTTAAATTTTGTAAATAATTTATAACGTCTTCTGATGATATTTTTTGTCCTTCAGTAACCTTAATCAAATTAAATACAATATCATCAAGTAAATCAATATTACTTATAATTCCACATACTCTTAAAGAATTTAATGCAGAAATCTCAAATTCTTTATATCCTAGATGTTTATTCATCGAAAGGTAGAATTGAAGGATTGATAATGAAAAATCAGGAATTAGATCTTGTTCATTTGAAAAATCAGGCATATATAAAATATTTTCTTTTGGGACTTCACTAGGAATAATACTTGCAATATTGTCATCAATAAATATAATTTTTATCTTTTTAAATATATTTTCCTTTAAAAATTTACTTATATTTTCTTTTTTTAATTTCTCAAATTGTGAATAATTTTTAAAAAGTATTGCATTGCAACCTTTCTGTGCAGCTTTTTCAATAAAATTATCTTTAATAACAGCATTTATATCAATGAGTAAGTAATTTGTTCCGACAAGTCTGTTAATACATATGTTTAAAAAATTACCATCTGAGCCTTCAAGATATATTAGGTTAGAAGTTTTGAGGTCTATTATTTTTTGTCTAAATTGAATTATCCAATTAGCTTGAGAAGTATTTAAAAAAGTTTGATCAATTTTTGTTACATGTATCTCTTTTTTTAATGCTGAGTTTATTGTATTTAATAATTTTTGTAATGAAATTGGTTTTTCAAGAAAATCATATGCACCTATTTTTGTTGCCTCAATTGCTGTGTCGATTGTTCCATGCCCTGACATCATTATTACTGGACAATTTATTTTATTGTTTGTTGCCCACTCTTTTAGTAATGTTATCCCATCACAATCTGGCATCCAAATATCTAGAAGAATTAATTCAATCGCTTCTTTATCCTTTATTGATCTAGCTTCTTCTGCATTTTCTGCTAAATATATTTTATGCCCTTCATCTTCGAGAATATCTCTTAATGATTCTCTAATGTCTTGCTCATCATCAACAATTAATATATTAGTCTTGGCCATTTTTTATTTTTTTCCACTTTTAAGTTTTATTATGACTCTTGTACCAGAGTTATTTATTCTTTCAATTTTAATTTTACCGTTATGTTCCTCAATAATTTTATGAACTATTGCTAATCCTAAACCAGTCCCTGTTTTCTTTGATGTTACATATGGTTCAAAAATTCTGCCAATAATTTCATCGGGAATCCCAATACCATTATCTTCAACAATTAACTCAACTTCATTAATTTTTTTCTTTATAATTATTTTTATTTTAGGTTTTTTGATAGTTTTTAAAGCATCTTGTGAATTTTCAATTAAATTTATTATTACTTGCCTTAGTTTATTTTGATCTGCATAAATAATTGGTATGTTTTTATCTTTTTTAATCTTAATTATTTTATCTATTTCATATAGCTCAATTACCTCATCTATTAGACTATCAATTCTTATTGTATCTTTTTGAATTTTTGGGGGCCGTGCATATTCAGCGAATTCATTAACCATTATTTTTAATGCATTTACCTGATTTACAATTGTATTTGTTGATCTCTCCAGAATAATTGAGTCTTCTTTACTCAATTTATTACTAAACTTATGTTGTATTCTTTCTGCTGATAATTGTATGGGTGTTAGCGGATTCTTTATCTCATGAGCTAGTCTTCTAGCAATCTCACCCCAAGCGCTATGTCTTTGTGCCTTAGTAACCTCAGAAATGTCGTCAATCACTAATACGTACGATTTATTTTTTTTATCACTTAATGGGGTTATTTGTAACATTATCGTTCTTTCTTGATTATCTTTATTTAACTTAAATTCTTGACTTATTTCTTTTTTATTTTTTTTATTATCAACTATGTAAGTATTAATAAATTCATATAATGGCTCAAATATCTTATTATTTAATATTACTTTAATCAGCTTACCATTCATTTTACTTTCTTTATTTTGAAGCATTTTTGACGCTGAAACATTATTTAGTCGAATTATTTTTTTCTCATCAATTACGATGACACCTGTTGATAAATGGGCAAGTATGGTTTCAAGAAATATTCTTGCAAGCTCTAATCTTTCTCTATCTTTCTCGGAATTTTTTGTGGCTTCTTCCAATTGAGAAGTCATACTATTAAATGACCTTATTAAGACTCCTATCTCATCTTTCCCCTGTTCTGAAATAATTTTTTTATAATTTCCTTTTGATATTTCTTTTGTTGCATCTGCCAACATCGCTAAAGGTGAAGAGAATTTTCTACTAATAACAAATGAGGCTGCTACTGATGATAATAAAGCTAATAACAATACTAACGTTAACGTTAAAATATATATTATTTTTAATGAATTTCTACTATATGTTAGTTGCTGATACTCACTATAGACAGATTCTACAGATAAAGCTAAATTAGCAATTGATGCTGGTATTGGTTGAGTTAATTGAAGAATCAATTTTTTTGACATTACATTTTTTGAAATAATTGGTGTAAATGCTTTTAAGTATATTTGCTCTCCATTTGCTTCTTCAATTCTTCCAAAAAAGTCTCTACCACCCCTCTCTAAATCTTCAATATTAGGAATAGGTGGTATTAAATTATTTTTCTCGCTTGAAACTTCTATAATCAAAGAGTCTTGATCAAATATAACAGCATCCTGTATTCCAAATTTTGCTCTTAGGTCTGTCAATATATTATTTCTTTGATCTGGTTCTGCATTGCCTATTGAGTAGGCGATGCTTTTACCTTTCAGCTCGATGTCGCTCATTAAAATATCGATTGTTTTTTGTCCTAGAGTTAATCCACCTTCTAAGGCTGATTCAACCTTTACATCAAACCATGACTCAATCGATTTTGTTAAAAAATTTACGGATACTAAATATACAATTAAAACTGGGACTATACCCATTAGCGCAAATGATAATACAAGTCTTAAAGTAAGCCGACTACCTGTAATTTCTTTTTTAATACTTTGAAGTAAGCGAAAAATTTGTACTGCTATTAAAATAATTAAAGAGCATATAAAAATTATATTTAGGCCCAACAAAATTCTAAATGAATCACTTGAAATAAGATCTGAGTTTGAAATTGCTTTTGCTAACAAAATTAGTAAAGCGATACCAATAAATGCCGCAGTTGTAATTATATATTTTAGTTTAATTTTCAAAGTTTATTAATACTTTTATTAGATTTCACATTCCAGGTTCTATCGAAGTAATTAACTTGTAAAGGCTTCGGTAACTTCTTCCTTTCTAGGCTCACATTAAGCCATAACTCGTAATTTTTATTCTTATTTTTGTTAATAAATGAAAATTCCAAGTCTTCTACTTTTGAAATTTTTTGTATTGCCTCATCAATGAACCTGTATTCATATTTATTTCCGTTTATATCTTTTATTTTATATACTTTTCTTAATGCTTTATATTCAATTTGATAATACCCTACTTTTTTTAAAACTGTTTTAGTTAGCCAGATATCTTTTATTTCAACTATTTTTACAGTTACCTTGAATACCAAAGGTATTCCCTTTTTAATTGCTTTTGTTATTAGGTGATCTAAACTTATCTCCTGATTAAAGTTTATATATTTTAAATTTTCTTTATCATTAATTACTACATCTTTAATTAGTATCTCATTCTCTTCAGAGTAAGAAAATCTATCTATTATTAATAATGAAATAGAAACGACAATTAAAATGATGCTAAATTTTTTGAAGAAGTGCATAAAATAATCCATCATGATTATCAGAGGGTAGAACTTGATTTTTTATGTGCGTTATATTTGACGGGAATTTTATGTCTATTTCTGAAATATCATCTACATTTTGTTTAAACTTTTCAATCACTTCTCTATTTTCTTCTTCAAATATCGAGCAAGTTACATATAATAATTTACCGCCTTCTTTTAGCATTGGCCAAGATGACTTTAACAATAGCAACTGATCATCTGCAAAATTTTGAAAATCATTAATTCTTCTTAGCCATTTTATATCAACATGCCTTCTAACTATTCCTGATGCCGAACATGGAACATCCAGTAATATTCGATCAAAATACTGCTTATCCCACCACTCATTATGCTTATTTATTCTTTTGTTTAAAACCATAGCTTTAAAACCTTGGCGCTTAATATTATCATTAATTTTTAATATTCTTTGCTCATCGCTTTCAACTGCAGTTAGTTGTATCTCTTTTAACTCTAGCATATGACAGGCCTTCCCTCCTGGGGCAGAACACGCATCTAAAACTTTTTGGTTTTTTTCTAAATCAATTATATGAGCTGCTAACTGTGCTCCCATATCTTGGACTGATACCTTCCCATCCAAAAATCCTGGTATTTTTTTAACATCTAGTGGTTTTTTTATAATTAAACATTCATCGCTCACTAAACTATGGTCGATTCCTTGCTTATCCAAGGTATTGGAATAATTCTTCATTCCAAGTTTTTTTAAATTAATTCTCAATGCTAGAGGTGGCCGCTGATTTCCAATATTGAGAATCTCTCGCCAATTTTTTGGGTACTGTTTTTTTACTTTCTCAATCCACCATTTTGGATAGCTATACGTTGCAGATTCATTTTCGTTTAATTGCTTCTGCAAATTATCTTTATTTCTTAAAAAATTTCTTAACACTGCATTTATAAATGAGCTTTTTTTATGATCAATTTTTTTTGCTGCATCAACTGCTTGATTAACCAATGTGAAATCATTTGATCTTGCATGATTTATTTGAAATAAAACTATATGTAAAAGTGATTCAATACATAAATTTTCAATCTTATTTTTAACTAATTTATTAATATAAAAATTAGATTTTCCTAAGTCTCTTATAGCTCCATAAGTCATATCTTTTATTTGCGGGAGATTTTCTTCCTCGTTATTATGTTTTGTTAGAACCAATTGAAAACTTTTATCTAAATTCTTTCCTAAAAGAACTTGTTCAACTATTTTTGCTGCTATCAATTGAGATTGATTCATCATAAAAGAAGTTCGCCGTTACTAATATCATTGGCAATAATAAATTCTTTTGCTGTCATTTTTCTCTTACCTTCTAGTTGAATCTCTGTCACCTCGATAGCTCCACCAACTGTACCTATAAAAAGCTTAGTTTTTTCTGTGTTTACAAACAAACTACCGGATTTATTTATTTTAATATTATCTTCTTTAGTGGCTTTCCATATTTTTAACAATTTACCTCTAAAATTACAGGATACTCCTGGAAAAGGATTAAAAGCATTTACCTTATTTACTATCTTCTTAGATGTTACATCTTTCCATATTACCTTTGCCTCAGATTTCTTAATTTTACTTGCATAAGTTACTTCTGATTCGTTTTGCTTGGTTAATTTAAGAGTCTTATTATCAGCAACATCATTAACGACATTTACCATTAATTTGGCGCCTAATTTAGCTAAATACTTTGTCATTTCGCCAGTATTTGCATCTTTACCCAAGCTTATTGATTCTTTTCTAATTATATCTCCTGTATCTAATTCTGGCGCAACTGACATAATAGTTACTCCAATTTCTGGGTCTCCAGCTTCAATTGCTCTATGAATTGGTGCTGCTCCTCTCCATGCTGGAAGGAGTGAAGCATGAACGTTATATGATCCTTTAATGAAGATATCAAGAATTTTACTTGGTAT
>Ga0114997_10005140_pt1 | contig 10044 bp, 6 predicted proteins | sample ArcticOcean_MG_C_2_FD_87045 | JGI IMG/M metagenome (GOLD analysis project Ga0114997, IMG submission 87045) | Marine microbial communities from western Arctic Ocean - ArcticOcean_MG_CB4_136 | ecosystem: Environmental > Aquatic > Marine > Oceanic | place: Arctic Ocean: Canada Basin | collected... | reverse complement strand
TACTATCTTATCAGATCCATAATTCTCGGAAATAAATATTTCAGCATTATATCCATCTACAGAGACTTTCATTTTCTCAAAATCTTCTCCATTCATTCGGGCAATCGGTAGCATTTCTTCAGTGAACACATTTTGTGTAATTCTCTCCATAATATTAACAGACAGGTGGATGCACATAAATGCATTTTAGAAAGATTAATAATGCTGAAAAATATACTTCACAAAATATGAAATTTACATTATTATATATAATTTAGCTAATATATTATGTACTGCGGATGCTCACCTATAAAATATGAAGTTCATAGACTTATTTTGTGGCATTGGTGGATTTCATTCTGCCTTGTCTCAATTAGGCCATGAATGCGTGTTTGCTTGTGATATAGACAAAGATGCGGCTGCTATGTATGAGTATAATTTTAATATCCGTGTACATAAAGATATACGTGAATGTAATAATTTACCTAATTTTGACATTCTCTGTGCGGGCTTTCCCTGTCAACCATTTAGTAAATCTGGATCTCAAGACGGTTTTAGAGATAAAACAAGGGGGACATTATTTCATGAGATAATGAGGATTGTAAAGGAGTCCAAACCTAAAATTATATTTTTAGAAAATGTTCCAAATTTGGAATCCCATGACGGCGGAAATACCTATAAAATAATTAAAAAAAGTATAATTAAATCCGGGTATTATTTTTCGAGTGATAAGTTGAGTCCGCACGAATTTGGAACTCCTCAAATACGTAAAAGGTTATTTATGGTTGGAATTCGACGAGATATATCGGGAAAAAAGAAATTTTGTTTCCCTCAGGGTACGGATAAAAATACAGATGTGAGAAGTATTTTAGATGAAGATGATAGTATACCTAAGAAGTATTTTTTATCAAAAAAAGAGATAAATGTTTTGAATACTTGGAACCATTTCATCTCCAATCTCCCTATTCTTTCAAAACCTGCAAGCCCAACTTGGAGTCAAGAATTTGATAGAACATATCCGCTTAATAATATTCATCCCATATCTTCTTCAAAATTAGTTAAGATAAGAGAATTAAAAGACATTCTAAGAAATGAAGGAATAATGCCACAAAAATATAGGTCAGATGTAATCACACAATTCCCACCTTATATTTCTTCCTTACAATCAACAATTCCCAAATGGAAAATAAAATTCATTGTTAATAATAGAAATTTATGGAATAATGTTTCCAATGATGTAGGAATAAAATGGTTAAATAAGGTACGTAAATACAAAGATACATTTCAAAAATTTGAGTGGCAAGTTGGAAATGGTGAAAGAGATATATGGAAACATATTATTCAGACTAGACCATCAGGAATAAGGGTTAAAAAATCCAATTATATACCTGCATTAGTGGCTATATCACAAGTGCCAATTATTGGCTGGCAAAAGAGAAGAATGACGCCTAAGGAATGTGCCAGAGCACAAGATTTTGACGTCGATGGAGATTTTAGAACTTTCACATTGCATAAGAAAGATAATATTGCATACAAACAATTAGGAAATTCTGTAAACGTAAAGGTGGTAAAATTAATAATGCAAAAGATTGAAGAATTCGTCTAATTTTCATTCATATTATGTTTTATTGCCAATTCAAAAATTCTATCTCGCTCCATTCTCGATACAGCATCATCATTATTCAAATTTACCACCCACGTTGCATCTGTTATGTGTTCGGGAAGTGGTAGAATAGTTGGAACAATATCAAAAGGGAAAAAATGCATAGGAATTCCAACGCTTAATACTAAAGAAATATCATTACCAGTATCTTTTATCCATTTTCTTTCCCTAAGTAAATTAAAAAACTTATCTACCAATAATGAATCTTCTAACTTTTCTTCAATCAATTTAGATAGGGAACTTATGGAATGGGACGCCCCTCCTTCTTCGCGTTTAACTCCAATACTGACCAGATATGCTCCCTCTTCATTCTCTCTTTTTGTAAGCTGATCTGCACTACTAATCGTATGTACTCTGGATTTCTTCTCTGTTGTTTTAATTTCAAAAACAAGTCCTTTATTTGGCATTCTGAAATCTCTTTTAGCCGTATCTGAACCTTTCCAAGAATCCAAACATCTCTCTAATTCCTCTCTATTTATACATCTAAATATTATTTCTTTCATGAACCATAATTCTCCCCATATGCCTTTTAATTCATTATCATTTAGAGATGATTTACTAGATTTTAATAATATTTTAAATTTCTCTAAAGCGATTAATAGATCCGTTAATGCATAAGAGCCATTTGTATTTTCAAACATTAACTCAATTATTGAAGCAGTAATTTCTGGTTCTGAAACATTACTTATATCTACTCTGACACACTGTTTTAGGACATATTCTGAATCAAGTGATTTTACTTTCCAATTAGCCTTTTTATTAAATTTGATATTTTTTAGTTTAGGTAGTTCTGGATCATCAAAAATATTCTCTAAAAATATCCCCAATGATCCATCCGAACTAACAGAAATATATAGGTTATTCAATAATTTACTTACTGCCAAATTACTTTCATTCAAACTGTCACTAGAATTTTTTAATTCATTAATTTTTGATAAAATTTCTGCCCTGTTCATATTAATTATTCACCCCTTTCTCTTTCATTTACACGCCCTCCGATAATTCTTGCATTAAGTAAGTCCAATAATGGATTAATAATGCCTCCTCCTGTAGGACCTCCTTTTGGGATACTCGCAATAAATCCGAGCAATGGGTCATCTGTTATTACTCCTGAATCTGAATACCATTTTCCATTTTCGCCATCAGATCTTTTTAAGCTAATATACTTTGGATCCAATTTATAAAATACAATTAGTATTGGTGCACCAAAATTTCTGGTTCTAGACTTAGTATCCCACGACTCTCTATTTTTTCCGATAGTAGGTTTGTCTATGAACCATTTATTATATTTTTCATAATTCATCCTCCTTTTTTTCTCTTCTTTTTTCCTATAATCATCTTCTTTTTTACTATAATCAGTAGCATCAATATACCAATCTCCGGAGAAATTATTCGATTTACCTGCTGCTAAATTGGTGAAAGATGTTCTAGGAATTTTTATGCCATCGGCGCCATCCATTTCTCTTCTAGCCTCTGAAATCTCTGATTTATTTCTTCCATATCTTTGAACTATATTTATGATTGGAAACTCATCCCACCGACTTTCTTCTTTAATCCATTTACGGAGGTATCTTGATAAATCATCTGGTTTAATTTGATTAGGCGCATCAACATCGTAATTTATTTTATCTAAAAATTCAAATAATTTAATTTTAGAAACATTTTCCCATATTTTACCTCTATCGGAAGATAAAATCTCTGGTTTACCTAATTTTTCTAAATATTCATGATACAAGGCAATATTTTCGTTAGACTTTTTGAAAGAAGGTTGCTTAAACTGGCAAGCATTTCCACTGTAAGAATCTTCCAAGAGTCTTAATTTACCAGATTTATTTCTACTAGTTACATTATATGATGACTTAATGGCCAGAATGAATATTATTTCTTCGGGAGTAAAACCTCGCAATATTCCTTCCTTTGCTTGCCTCATTAAATCTTCATTGTGGTCTGATAGGTCCTTGAACATCCGTTGATGTGCAGGTTGTATATGAAGCGTTAATAAATCCCGATAATCCCATTTAGCCCCAAACCATCTACACCTTTGCAGTTCTGTATCAGCAGATGGAATTTTTGCTAATCTCAAGTAATAACTAACTGTCAATCCTTCTATGGTCAAACCTCTAGATAGTAAATCTCCTCCTATTACTATCAACGCTTTCGGAGGCCTTCCATTACCAATTGGTAAATGATAGGGCAACTCATTGTCTTCTTTGCCATTGAGTATCCTCAAACCATCTCTAATGTAGTTATCATTTTTATCTCCAACCTCATTTATAATTAATTTTATAAATTCTTCAAGATCTTTAATCTCGGGCCTATCTTTTGGGTCGATTCTTATTGCTTCAATATTATTCAATAACCTTTCCCATCGCTTCTCAATTAGTTTATCGAAATCACAACTAAAAATAAAATTTCGCTCAATTAACTTGTAAAATTTATCAATACAGTTTTCCCAAACGTTATTAACGACTTTTCCCATAATTTCTTGAGAGACATTCCTTCTATCCAAATGAAATATCATGGAATGATCAGGAAAAATTGGATTTTCTCCAATTCCATCTCTCCACCATCTTATACTCCCGGTTAGGATAAAATCAATAATTGATGAATTCAATGATTTAGGAACTCTTTCTAAATCTAGCCATTTCTCAATTTCTTGAGCCTGCCATTCATGGAGTTTTGGGCTTTCTTTCTTTTCTAGGTCTTCTTCAACTTTTTTGTTTCCATAATTAGGAAATTCTTCCTCACTAATGCTACTGATACAAAATTCTGAATATTCATTGAAGAACTCCGCCGGCCCAAAATATTTATCATGCGGATCTAGTAGCCAAAGAAAATCTCTAGGAAATAATTTTTGCTTCGGGTCTGATAGCAAAACTCCTTGAGGCGTAGCGGTATATCCAATGTATGCATTACGAGAGATACTGTCTCTTAATTTACCAATTAATTTATGTATTTCACTACCCTTTGTGGATTTTCTTTTTGTATTTAATGAAGAATGATCTGATTCATCATCCAGAATAAGGGCGGGATACTTTTTTCCATTTTCATGAAGCCCTTCCATTATTGAAATTAAACCCTTTAATACGTGCGTATTCTTCTTTACAACCCAGATTACTGGAAAACCATCTCCATCATCAAGAAGTTGCCTATTGGACTCTATCATTGCAACTCTTTTACTAGCTTTATTATTTTTACTAACATTCTCAAGATCTGTATCTTTTTGGACAGCAAATTGAATATTTCTTTTCATAATTTTTTTAAATACTTCAAACCTTTTCAAAGTCTGCTGCCTTAAATTTTCAGTATGTCCCGCTAAAACTATTATTATTTTGTATCCTACAATTTCATCCATTGCAATGGCACTAACTCCTAACATACTTGCAGTTTTACCGCTCTGAACGGACCCAAGCACCAATCCAGTTCTATTCCCATAATCATCCCATTTCTTTGGATTAGGTATGCCATCGATTATTCGCTTAGAATTATACAGTAAATCAATAAGTCCCTTTTGCGGCACGGGGATATCCCATTTTTCCTCATTAGATTCAGTATCAATATCTGGATGGATTAGTTTATTCCAATTGTCTAAGTCATTATGGTCCCAGTTTGAATCTACCCATTGCCAGGGCCTTACTTCAGACGCAGCCCGCATTGGAATATCTGGCTCTAAGATTTGAATTTGATCTTCATCATTTAATCCTCCTTTTTCAACTCCATAACCTGTCATTTTTTCTAATATTTCGTTAGATTGCTTCTTAGTAAGATCATGAAATAAATCACACACCTCAATAAATCTTTTTTCAAATTCATCTTTTTGCAGTCCTTTATCCATAAGTTTTCTATACAACTTCGCCATATCTCCCGAATCAACTGCATTAAGATATGGTAATTTCCTCATTTAATCCACCTCTCAAAACTAGCTAAATCCAGAATTTCATTATAATATGGTTTTTTTTTCAACTTATCAATATAATTAGCCCTCATAGTTTGATCCATATCTTTCAAGACATTTATGGCTTTTTCTTTTTCTGATTCATGAAAATTTTTATAAATCCAATCCTCTAATTTTAACTCCCATTGGTGTTGTGAATCAAATAAAGTATTACTATTTTGCCTTTGCCCAAATATTTCTTTATCATAAAACTCTACCCACAAATTAATTATTTCTTTTCTCCTGTCAATAATTTTATTTTTCTTATCAGGGTGTTCCTTTCGAATAAATGATGCACCTATCATCTGAACTGTGTAAGCCCATGCAGAAAAACTACTAGATTCTCCGTTTTCTTTAATTTTTTTAAATCTATACTCGTTTCCAAATAACTTATCACAAAATCTTGCTGTTTCCAGAAACTCAGATTTATATGATTCTGCTTCTAACTCGTCTTCTCCTTCTCTGTCGCTAAAGAATTTATGGATTACCTTGGAAGTTGAATCTTTAGAGCAATATTTGTATCCAAAATATCTACTTATAAGATCATAGGTTTTGTAACCTTTAGTGCCATTCTTAATCCGTAGTAACTTCCTAACTTCCTTTGTATCTTCATTATTTTGATTTAATGTCTTATTTTCACCTGCAAGATCGAATAGAGAAATATGCACCAAATTTTCATGAAATACTGCATGCCTAATCTCTGCTCCATTAAGTGTAGTGCCACCAGTATTGTATCTTCTGAATAATTCATAAATTGCACTTTTATTATTTTCTAAGCCTTTTATCTTAGTAATAGGAATTTTTGTCTTAATAATTCTACTTTTCACTGATTCATCTAAATCTTCATAGTATTCGTTGGTATATCGTGAATTTTCTCCAGTTAATAATCCAAGATGAAATTTATTCCGCTCATCTTTCGGACGAATAAACCTCCTTAATGTCGTAATTCTCTGTCTCCCATCTACCAGCCACCAACCATCGTTGGACTTTATTAAAAGTATATTTGGTAACGGGATCCCAATCAATACGGATTCAATCAATTCTCTTTGTTTTTTTAAGTTCCATCTAAAATCTCTTTGAAATGTGGGAACATAAATGCTACCTTCTGTGTACATATTTATCAATTCTCCTATTTCTACTGACTCAGTCATTAACTCTGGCTTTAGCCAATTTTTAATGTCAATCTTAAAATCTTCTTCCGTATTATCTAATCTATCGACTAATTCAGGCGGAATATCTAATTGGAAATGATTAACTAAGTCGATAAAAAATGCCTTCTTTACTGTACTACCTACTTTTTCTCCAAAATATCTCTCCTCATCAAATAAAGGATCAATTTTAGATTGTTTAGAAATTTCTTCTACAATAATATATTTTGTTTTATTTTTAGGTAATTCAATATTTAGACATTTTGCCAACTTTATGAAATACGGCCTACTAACAGTTCCTGAAGTAGAATAATAACTCAATTTATTCTCTCCCTTCCCATTCGTATAATGATTTAGAATAAGCCACGCTATTTTGTGCTTAGGATCTTGAATTTTTTTAGGTATTATTATATCCTTATTAATAACGTTTGACAAATTTTTCTTTTCAGTCTTTATTTTTATAGGAGAGATCCCTAAAATTTTATCTCCTTTCCCATCTACATGTAGTGGATTAATAAAAATCTGATTTATTCCTTCATCACTAATTTCAATATCCTTATATAAATTCCAATTATTTTTATAATCCTGTCTTCTAAGGTAATTTGAAATATAGTCTGAATTATAATCACATTCTGTAAAAACTTCTTGAAATCTACTGCATAGTCTAGTTATTCCATATCCATTATTTAATTTCACTGCTTCAATCAGCCATATCAACGGATCCATATACTTACCACCTCTTTGATTGTGCTATGGACGTTAGCCGTGAACGCTTCAATCCTTTCGGTGATGAGCCGAGGGATATGCATAATATGCTTATTTGGCTAAAGAAAAAATTAAATTCGCAATATCGCAAATCTCTTGATGATGAATCACTTAATACTATAGAAAAATTAATTCTGCGATTAGAATTTTTAGATCAATATTTGATGGACAAATCAGAACAAGCTGAAGCAAGTTATGCAACTGATTTTCTTGACCGTATTCAACCAATCTGGGATGAAAGTAACGAATTATTTGATAATATTTTACAATGGGGGTCATGGAGAATAGAAAAAACTAGGATACTAAAACATGGATACTCAAAAAACCATTTGCGGACTAAAATAAGAGAAAAGTCATCATTTTCCGAAACATTCTATGATTCAATTCCAGAAAAAATAACTTGGAAATGCACGCCTATAACTCAGAAAAATCGAACCTTCTATATTGTAATATCTTCTGTCTCAAAATTAAATGCAGTATGCAGTGTTCCATCGTTTGATAAGGTAATACTTACCAATGAGTCAGGATTGAGGGTATTGGACAGGAATAGGGAGCCAAAACAATGGCAAAGAAACCCAGATCCAAGCCGAATTGTATCAATTGAAACATTTATAGGCAATCATAATAATATCATAGCAAATACTCCACTAGTTTTTGCACCAAAGAGCGAGTATGTAACGTATAATTTTGCTGAAGATGGAGAAACAATAAGCGAAGTATCAATAAATTTTTCTTTTTTGAAAGAATATGCTGCTATTGAATATTCAGATCATGATGAACTTAAAGATTTAAGGCCTTTATGGCTGATAGATGGTCAACATAGAGTAAGGGGCATTGGTCAAAACTCTATTTCAGTATCTTTAGACATCCCATTCATTTTCTTTCCTCATAATTTTGAAATGACAAATGCGGCTAAAATTTTTTCGGAAGTCAACACTCTTGCAAGGGACTTGTCTGATTTACATAAATTATTCATGAGGCACCGATTTCAAATATCGTCTCCTGAGGCTTCTAGTGACTTTCGAACCTATGATGAACAATTACCTGAAACTTTCAATTCTAGGAAGAATACACTTAGTTACGAAGCAGCAGCGTTTTTAACTAGTTCATCCAGATCTCCACTAAAGTCCTTAATTAAAATATTGGACGAAAATTCAGAATCAAATCATATAATTGATGCTAAAATGTTTGTTAAATATTCTAAAAATTGGTTCTCAAAAAATGGACCTTATCCTCCTGAAAAAGCAATGCCTTCCAAAGAAATAAATGAAGAAATAGAGAATTATTTTATTGCATTTGAAAATATAGTTAATCATTATGGTTTAGATGAGGATTTGAATTGGGAAGATAATAAAGACAGGTGGAGCAGAAACCCTTCAAAAACAATTACTAAGCGTTCAATTATTCAAACTCCCAGAAATTTTAGGGCATTACTAAGATTATTGCCGGACACTGTCAATTTATGCTCCGGCGAAAATAGGCCAATTACCGTATCTAAATTTGAAGATATCCTCTCTCCATTGACATGGGTAGATTGGAATAATGAAGATATTATAGGAATCTATGTAAGGCCAACGGGTGAAAAACCTTGGAAGCATTTACTCACTTGGATGAAATATGCAATTAATAATCAAAGTACTTATCTTCTTGAGGATGTAATGGCCACTCATATTCATTCAGAAGCAGGAAAGGGAATATTATCTCGTCCAGCCAAAGGGAATCTTCAATTAGAAGATAAAAATCAATCATGGCCAACTCCTGGAAATCCAATATATCTATTATCAAATAGGCCTATAAATTCTTCAAAAAATAGCCTTTGGTCTATAAGAGATGATAAGAATAATCCAAGAAATCAAAAAGTTCGTATGTCGGCTTCAAAAGATGGTTCATGTAGGTATGAGTTAAAATTCCAAGAATGGATGAAGGGTACAAAAGATGGAATTTCAATTAATATTACCGTTGATTGGATCAATGCTAATGGTGCTGCAGGGGAAAAATTAATTCTAAAAAGGCCGACGGTGTACTAGTTATGACTGCCATAATTTCTCTATATAAAAGGATTAAAAAATGCATTAAAGATGAATATATTAAATCTGATAGAGCAGTATATAAGTGCATTAAAATCAATAAATATTGTACTATATTTGAAGAAAATGAGGGAACTAAAAGAGTTATGATTCCAACGGATTTGATATTAGAATGGGTTTCTGCATATGATTTTCAAAAAATTAATATTAATATGACTGCAAGAAAAATGCGCGAAGTCATCAGCCCATACTCTTCATGGGCACCTTATCAACATGGATTTGAAACTCATCTAAAAGCAGTGATCATTAAATGAGCAGAGAAATAAATTTATTTATTCTACTTTTACTAATATGCAGTACTTTCTTCCTTAGGAAGTAAGCCAAACAAACTCATCAAACATGGCAGTAAGATAATACTGGAAGCTAGTGCTAAAAGGATCGCAATAACAAAAGCTTGTCCGAATAATCTCAAAGGCAATAATGAGCTTAGATTGAGTACTGCAAATCCTCCTGCAGTAGTTAGTGCAG
>Ga0114997_10005134_pt1 | contig 10049 bp, 10 predicted proteins | sample ArcticOcean_MG_C_2_FD_87045 | JGI IMG/M metagenome (GOLD analysis project Ga0114997, IMG submission 87045) | Marine microbial communities from western Arctic Ocean - ArcticOcean_MG_CB4_136 | ecosystem: Environmental > Aquatic > Marine > Oceanic | place: Arctic Ocean: Canada Basin | collected... | reverse complement strand
TTTCTTATCCATTTCAGATGCAAGTTCTTTTGTTATTACAGCTAAAATGTCTTGAATGTTAGCTACTAAACTACCTTCATCTATTTGTTTTTTGTCCATATTATTTATCCCAATTCTTAGCTACTGTAAAGTTATTGAAACTGAATTCCATTTTATCTACTATTTTAACAGCACCACCAGTTTTGTCAATAGCTACATATCCTTCTGGAGCTACTACCTTTAATCCATTGTCCGTCTTAACAAATGTCTTTGCTAAACCTTTAGCTGAATCCATTTTCTTAATAATCATCAATTTAGCTTCAATCAAAAATCTCATAAAGTCTACTACATTTTCTAGTGATGATAATGAACTATTAATTATTCTTAGATTTTCTCTAAGTTTAGAATTCTGTACATCACTATCGCCTTTGTTCTTTTTCCACCATGTAGTAAAATGAGCTACATATCCTTTAACAGCTTGTTTACCTTTCGGTAACTTCTTTCCAGCTCTTGTATATGTATTTAGGTATGTTTTGAACCCAGAACCTACTGCTGATGCACCAAGAGTGTCTTGCCATGTCATAAATTTATTAAATGATGCTGAATTGATCCTATGAAACTGACTACCTGCTGCAGACAATAACTTAGTTACCTTTGCTGTCTCTCCTGTTGTGAAGTTAGCTTTACCTGAAACATCTCTATATGTAGCATCGTCTTGCCATACTGACGAACTTTTTCCTGGTATTTTAGCACCGAATGAAGCAGTCAAATCTTCTATAGTCTTACCTTTGTATGTTGTATGCCAGACAATACCTATCTTAGCTTTGTATATATCTCTACCAATCGTAGAATCTTTCTCAACTGCATAGAGAATTGTGTTTGGTTGAAATGTTATGTGACTTTTACCTTCGATATCCATTGTAGAAGTATCGTTAGTAAACATTAAATCACCTTGTAATATCTCTGTCATTCCTAGTTTAGAGAATTCAGCTAATGCTACTTTAAACTTACTAGCTAACTCACCTGATAACTCTGCATCTATCTCTGAATTTGTGTGATAGAACTTTGGTGTCTTATTGAATAGTGACTTCTTAGCTACAAAGAATTTACCTGTTTCGGGATGTGGTCCACAGAATAGAGCTGGCGCTCCGTCCCACTTGACTGTTACATTTAACTTAGAACCTTGTCCACCTTTGAACATGTCTCTTAATGATTGTAGAAACTCTATAGCTCCACGACCACCAGCTATACCGAAGTTTAGAATTTCATCTTCAAGATGTTCTAAATGCAGATTCTTGCCTGCTGCTTCTGATAAAAATTCCATTATCTTACTTTAAACTTCACAACATTATTAAACTTAACACTAACATCACCATCAAAATCTTGTAATATATCGCCCATAGAATAATTATTAATCAGGTCTTTAATTTTGACAGCGAATGCTTGTATCATCTTTTTAAAATTATCCCATAATGATTTCAATTTATCTTTTAACCAATTCCAAACTTTAGATACTATACCCTTAAAATCAAACTCTGAGATTAAACCTTCATTTAATTGATTACCTACTTGATTAATTTCTTCTTGTGCTTTTTGTACAAACTTACCTTGATCATCTAATAATTGATTAGTTGATATTCTAAGTGTTTGGAATATACTATAACCAACCTTACCTTTTGGGTTTGTCGGTGTCTTTGCCCCGACAGCCTTTTTACTATTACTTTTAAATCCTGCACTAACCTTCATTGAGTTAGCTGAATGACTAACAACAGAACCGTCAATTTTCTTAAACATTAGTCTATCCATTTTATAATCCCATACTAGCATGTGAGTAGCTTCACCTGTTGTATCTCCAGGACTATTATTTTGTTTAACGGTTTTAGCACTAAACTTTTCTGCTCCAGTCATAGCTTCTTTTGCAAACTCATATGCTACTTTCGGATGCTTGAATGCATCAGTAAAAGCTTTGTTTACTTCATCTTGTAATTGTTTCTGTTGTTGTACAACTTTTTGTGCCTCAGCATTACCTGTCTCTATAGCTTTTTCGGGTGATAATTTTCTTAAATTAGCAGTAGTCATTTCTGCACCAACAGAAGTTGTTTCTACAAATTTATCTGTTGCTGCTAAAAGTGATGCTCTTAATGCATCACCACTACCTGAGGCCTCAGCAGCTGATAGAATTGTAGCTCTTACTTCAGGTTTCTTACCAGACATTAACTGTGCGACTGGTCCTTTAACTGAAGCTTGTTTACCTGCTATCATAACATCTGTCTTTGAAACATCAGAAGATTTTGCGGTTTCTCTATTCCAAAAAGATGATGTAGTTTTGTTTGATTGACCAGCACCCGCGTCTGATTTTCCACTACCAAATGTTTTCTTACATATTTGAGAAAAGTTATATAAAATCTGTGATTGTTCTTCTGGTGTCTTACCAGCAGTAGCCCAAGGTTTGCCTGCAGCCTTCAGAAAAGATTTAATGATAGGTTCTTTCATTATTGTATCTTTAAATTTCTTTTCTGGTAATGATGAATAGTTGTGACATTTTACTATCACACCTTCAAAATCTGTCGATGCTTTAGATGAGGCTTCATTAATCATATCATTCTCCTTTAATTTTGACATAATTGATTCTAACTTTAATTCTGGTTCTTGTCCAGTACTTGTCTTCGATAGACGATAAAATTCATCACCCAACTCTATTCCGAATGCTGTGTCTGAAGGATAATGCGCTCCTGCTATTTGTCTACTCTCACCAATTCTCTTACCGATTTTCAATACATTTCTTCTGTGTTCTAGTGGTAGTTCATCAGCAACCAATAGAGACACCAAGTGACCTTGTGTTGCATGTCCTGAAGGATATGAAGGTGTCTTAGATGTTTTTAGAGGAAAGAATGTCATTGATAGACCTAACTTTTTAGCTAATACTGAAGGTCTTGGTCTATTATAGAATCCTTTTAATGCTAGAAGAATAGGTTGTGTTTGTTCCATTAGTGATTTAATTCGTGTGAAGTCTACTTCGATTCCGTATGTTTCAGCGTAATCTTTAAATGGTTTAAGTACTTTTGTGTCGTACAAAATCATTTCTTCTTCCCATTCAGTTCGGAACTGACCTAAGGACATTAATGTTTTTAATTCATTGAATGTTTGATTAGACGAATTTTTAGGAAATGGATATCCTTGCCATTGCTCGAACGCAATGTCTTCATATGCTGAGTAGTCACCTTTTAATTGTTCTAATCGTTTAGCATCTAATTTAATAGGGTGCTTAAGCTTGTCTATTATATCGGGATTAGTGTGTTTTTCAGTTAATTGAATGAAAGTCTTCATGAATAGTATTTATGCTAATACTATTTTTGAATTCTATGCTTACTAAGAAAGATTTCTATATCAGATATTGCATCCGATAGTTCTTTAACCAGTTCTTCTGATTTATTTGTGTCTCGTTTTAACTCAATGAGTTGTTTTTTCAATTCAACTTTGTGATTGAGTAGTTCGACTAGGGACTTACTTTTAATAGTCCCACTTGTTTTATCTGATAAGGTCATTTAACTTATTTATAGTATCTTCAGCAGAGGTGTGTAGAATACCTATCCCACCAGCAGCAACCCAACAATCTATGTTTTTATCTCTATCGTCAATCAGTACTGCTTTCTTATGAGCAAATGCTGCTTTCTGACTACCTTTGAATGTAGGAATTATAGTCCAATACGGATTAATGTGTTCTTTTACCCATTCAATTTTGTCTCTGACAACAATTTCTCTATTAACAGTACCTGCCGCAGTTAAGATTTCGGTATGAATACCTGAGTTCAAACACCAATCAGTCAACATCCATGCATCTGGTAGAGGATTCATCTGTCTAAACATGTGTTTAGCTGTCAATTCTCTCTTATGATCATCATAAACACTATGACCAGCATCATCATTCCACACTTTTTTACCTAACATTAAGGCAATCTGTGATTCAAAATCAGCTAGAACTCCGTCCATATCTAAAAATATTTGTCTTACTTTATTATTTTCCATACTGTTAGTATAACAAAAGTGTACCCGCGGTGTCAATATTTAAATTGTTCTTGTTTTTCTGAAGATACTCTTTTACCTGTAGCTGTGTTGTCCATGACTGGTCCGATATCTACTAGTTCATCTTGAGCTGATTGTTCACAATCGTATAGTCTCATTTTCGATCTATCAATACCTAATACGAATCTCTTATGATAACTTGGATCATTGTATCTATTCTTTAACTGTTTAACCATTACCTGGTCTAGTTCTTCCATGTCTTCTGTAGATATCAAAGCAAACATAAAGTCTGCTGTTGCTGGTAATCCAAATGATTCAGAAGTATCTTCCAATCCTACATCAGTAGAAGTGAATCCTGTTCTGTTAGTCTGTGTTGCCGACATAATCGGAACATCAAATTCTACTGCTAAACCTCTGAGTTCTTCTGCAATACTTTTAATGTAAGTATATGTGTTGACATTACTACCTGGTCTTACTCTGAATGAACTACAGATATTAAGATAATCAATGAAGATAATCTCTGGTTTGAAGTCTCTCTTTAAATCTAGTTCTTGTAATAAATGTCGAATGTGTCCACTATGAGCTGTTGCTGTTGGATATTCTTTGATGATTAATTTACCTTTAGTCTTCTCTCTGACTCTTGTAATCTTCTTTTCGAACATCATCTTTGGTAAGTCATTCATTGTATTTAATGATACATCAAGTAGATTTGCATCAATCCTTTCAGCAATCTTTTCTTCAGCCATTTCCATTGTAATGTACAATACATTTTTACCTTGAAGTAATGAAGCTGATGCCATGTGACACATAAACAATGATTTACCAACACCAGTACCTGCCATACAGATATTCAATGTCTTGTTTGGAAGTCCACCTTTAGTAATCTTATTCATCAAGTCTAAGTCAAATGGTACTCGTTCTTCTTCTCTATGCATGAACTCATATCTTGGATCCCAATCTTCCAAGAAGTCATGACCAATATTACTATCAAAAGATACTGATAATGCTTCTCTTAGAATGTCTGGAATTTGTCCTGACTGTCCGTCTTTGTCTTGAATGATTGCGATAGAACTCATTACACCATTGTATACTGCTCTATCTTTACACCACTTCTCTGTAGATTCAACTAACCATTCGTCAGGTGTTTTACTATCATCCAACTTGATATCTTTGATAAGATTCAATGTATCGGATATTAGTTGTTGATCTACACCTTCCATCTCATCAATATCAATGATGAGAGCTTCAGTAGTTGGTGGTGATTGATACTTTAAAAAGTAATCTCTAACTTGTTTGAAAAGAAATTCTTCATCTCTCTCCTGAAAGAAATCACTCTTAATGTAAGGTAATGTCTTTCTTACGAATGCATCATTCGTTATCAGATTCTTCAGTATCGTCTGTTCTAGTCGTGTTGCCATATAAAAATTCTTTTTGTGCTGCTTCGTTAAGTTGGTCTAGTACTTCTGGTGTGAAATACTTCTCTGGATTGTTGTTAATAGTTTTACCGAATTGTGTTGTTCCGTCTGGAAGTTCAACTCTAGTAGATGATTGTTTAAAGACTCCGTACTTGATAGCCAAGTCTAGTAGTCCATAGTATCTGTCAAGTCCACTCTCGTAAGACAACATTACATCAACCATTTTGTTTTCAATAGTAAGTCTTGATTTCTCATTCTTACAATGAACAATGTTACCGATAACATCTTTTCCGTCTTTCTCTTTCTTCTTAGATAAGAAGATAATTGATGAAGCAGCATATTTTAATCCTGAACCTCCACCCATAACTTTCTTAGCAAATAAGCCCATTTCATCATAAGTATGATTAGTCACTAGTAACGGAACTCCCGCTCTACCAAGTTTAAGAGTTAGAACTCTGAAAGCACCTTTTACTAATTGCGCTCTAGTCATATCTCTTGTCTCTGCACCTGATGCAGTATCTTCAATCTCTTTAGTTGTTGACAACATACCAAGTGAGTCAAGTACAAAACACATTTTCATGTCTGACTTGTCCTTAATATATTGATCAAGAATTTTAATAGATTGAGTTCTAAACTCTTGAATTGTTGTAACAGGAACAATAACGATTCTTGAAGAATCGATTCCTCGTTGTTCAATCATATCTTTTGTGATTGCACTTTCTGATTCAAAGTAGATAACCGCAGAATCTGGATTATCTTGTAAGAATTGTTTACACATTCCTAGTGCAAAGAATGTTTTACCTGTTGCAGATTCACCAGCTAGTGCTGTGATCTTATTGTTTGGTAATCCATTGTATATTGAACCTGATAAGAGTGCGTTAAAGATGTACGAACCTGTATCAATGTATCCACTGACATCTGCTGCTTGTACTCCGTCTTCTACAATAGAAGCGAACTCATTACCTGTTGTTTTTATTAAGCTTTTCAAATAACTCATTATATATTATCTCCATAATTTATTTATTTATTTCTATGATCTTTCCTCATAGCTCTTAGACTACTATCGTAGTCAATGTGTTGACGAATCTCTTTCTTCCAACTATTTATTTCAACAGCTAAAAGAACAAGACCTGTCCATGTGACCAAGTGTAACACTATAAAGATGTATTCTATCGAAGTCATATATCTATTATACTACCGTTTCTGTATCTGTCAAGTTTTTCATATCTCTATCCAAAAAATGATTCAAGTGTACTAACTTTTTCTGTTGTCCACCCGATTTTATCTAATATTACTCCGAGAGGTTCAACGAATGATTTTTGAAATTGTAAATCATAATCAATGTAATCATCAAGATTAAATTCTTTCGGAAGTGCTGAAACAAATGATATCACATTCTCATTCATTATATTTGGAAGTTTCATGTAACAAAACTTCACTTTCTCACCATTCTGTATTATAGGATATTTCTTGTCTATATTGTATTTATGCAAAAAGTTATTGTAAAGTAGTGATCCACGAACATGAATTGGTGTACCCTTGTTATAGATAGAAGCTGCGTTGTAATATTTCTTGATATCACTCACTCCTCTTGGAAAAGAAACTTCTTCTATTGGTAGTTTATTGAACTCTTGTCTTGAAGTTTCAATGAACTCCCAAACATCTTGTTCACTACCATTCATTAGAGTTTTAATACCTTCTTCAAGTTTCTTTCTACACCAACTTGGAGTAGAAGACTTTGCTGTTTCGATACCCATCATTTTTAGTTTTGGTGTTTTGTATCTTACACCTTCTGAGTCATGAACATTTAGTATGTATCTTTTCTTTGCTGTCCATATACCTTTATCTGCTATGACTTCTCGACCCATTTCCATTTTGTTCTGATAAGCATTCATGTATGAAGAAAGTTGTTCATACGATTCATTAATCATTGGTTCAAACTTTTCTTTTGCTATCGTATCTAAGAAGTCAATCGGATTGTTCGGACTGACTTTAGTAACTAACTTATCGAATGTTACATAGATTGAATCAGTATCGATTGCGATAACATAATCATCATCAGTATCTAGTATTTTATTTAAATATTCATTAACAGCTTTCTCAACCCATTTAATACTTAACTGACCTGCAGTTGTAATACCTTCTGCAATCTCTCTGTTGAAGTATCTGAAATACTGATTACCTAAAGCACCATAACAACTGTTAAGTGATATCTTTCTGACCATCTGATTGTTATTATATTTTACAATCTCATACTCACATTCTTTTCTTTTAACAGTATCTTCTTTTGGAATAGTCTCCAATCGTTTCTGTTCTTTAATCATTTGATTCTTGAATAGTACTCGTTGATCATACATTTCTTCTAAGAGTTCTGGTAAGAATCCTTGTTTGTCTGTTCTGAATAATGCTCCGTTTGGTGTTACAGTTGTATTAGTTAACATACTGAGATCAACTTCACCTTCTAGTAACTTCTTAACATTAATCTCTTGATTGAATATCTTCTTTTGATATGTATCTGGACTCATATTGTATTGCATAATTAGATGTGGATATAGACTATTCAAGTCAAAAGACATCACCCATTTATGTTGACCTATCTGTGGTTCTTTTACATAAGCACCAACGATTCGTGAATCTTGAGCTAGTTTCTTTGGTGGTGGAACCATACCTCGTTTCTTTAAGAAGTTGTAGATAATTAAATCCCAATATCTTACTGAACCAAATACATCTTCATAGTTACACTTTGCTTGATAAGCCATAGTGATAACTAACTCCATGAGTTGTAGTTTATCGTCTAGTTGTTCAACCAGTTCTGTATCTCTGATATTATAATCTAAGAACTTTTGATAATCATTTCTGTAGAATAGATGCATCGCTCCGAACTCTGAGTAATCAATTTTTCTCTTACCAAGTTCTACTTCTGCGATATGATCTAATCGATATGTCTCTCTCGTTTTGTATGTAAACTTCTTGTACATTTCAAGATAATCTAAGATAGATATACCTGCAATGTTATATGATACCATTTTCTTCTGACCCATATACAACCATTCTCTTGATGTAACTAATCCGTGAGGAGATAGTTTAGTAACTGTCTCCCAATCAAATAGTTTCCAAATACGATTGACTAAGTAAGCTATATCAAATGTTTCAACATTCCAACCTGTTATAATGTCTGGTTGTAACTCATTCCATATTCTCATGAATTCTAAAAGTAATTCTTTCTCATGTCTTGTCTTATGATAGATCACATTCGGATCATCATTCTTGTAATCAAAGTTATCAATACCAATGACATGTGTCTCTTTATGTCCAAAGAGTTTCATTGTTATAGCATTGACGCGTTCTTCTGCTTCTGTTGGTTCTGGAAATCCACCTTCACACTCACACTCAATATCAATATTAAGTATGTTAATCTTTTTAATATCGAATTCAACTTCACTTGGAAACGATTCAGCAATATAAGTATATTCCCATTGTTCCAGTCCGTGTATGTCGATACCTGTGTTGTCGTATTGTTTCTTCCAATGTCTTGCTTGACTTGGAGAACTAAATTTCTTTGATTGTAAATATTCACCAGATATTGATTTGTGTGGTGATTCTTTATTTGTTGGAATGTAAAGAGTCGGTTCGTATTTTACTCGTTTGAGATATCTCTCTCCGTTTCTAATTCCTTTTGCAAGGATAAAGTCCTTGTATCTTTTGATGTTTGTGTAATAGTGCATAATTTATTATACTATAGAAACTCCATTGTGTCTATACCATTCTGGTTTTTCGTTTATTCTTTCTTGTATTCGTTCTCTTAAGATAGCTCTGTCTCTATCTGTAGGTGTCCAATCATTGTAATATTCTGTTGGAAATTGTGTAACTTTAAATAAGCGTGTCTTATCTAATTTATAATTTCGTTTTGTTAATTCTTTTTGAATCTGAGAATATCTTTTGTATAGATATTGACCTTTGTCATAAAAAAACATGACATGACCTGTACCTAAAGTTAATTCTTTAGGAATACGATTCTTATCCCAATTAGGGGATTTAAGTGATTTTTGTAGTGCAGAACCAACCATGAACATCTCTCGATATTCAGCCATCAAATGTTGATCGGTTAGTTCTTCTACAGGTATTATATTGATTCGAGTCAAACTACTTTTTGTGGTTCGAAGTGTCGTTCCAATGTATTGAGTTTATCTTCCGCTGTTGCTAGTAGATTGAGTTGCTCATCAATAGCACCAATTATATCGGGATGCTCACCGATTCCTACACTATTTTTCATGTAGATAGTTATGTTAGCTTTAGCAGCTGCGATATCACCTTGATATTTTAACATAAGAGCTTGTCTTAATTGTTTATCTAATTCCATAATATATCCTATTTTTTATATAGACCTGAGTCTATCCATTAATCTATGGGCGCGATTGTAGACTTGTTTTGCCCACCTCGAATCCAATCCTTCAATAGAAGCTTGCACATAGTCACCTGAGTTAAGTGCGGCAAACATCTTTTGAAATTTTAATAATCTAGTAATACCTAGATTAAAAGCCATGTTAGCGAGAATCAATCGAACTTCATTAGGATAATTATCCCACTCATTCATTCGTCTCTCACATTCATCTAAACATATATTTATGTCTT
>Ga0114997_10005126_pt1 | contig 10055 bp, 4 predicted proteins | sample ArcticOcean_MG_C_2_FD_87045 | JGI IMG/M metagenome (GOLD analysis project Ga0114997, IMG submission 87045) | Marine microbial communities from western Arctic Ocean - ArcticOcean_MG_CB4_136 | ecosystem: Environmental > Aquatic > Marine > Oceanic | place: Arctic Ocean: Canada Basin | collected... | reverse complement strand
GCCTACAACTGATGAGATTAGAAAAACAGCTAGTGAAAACCTAGACAAAGCTACTATGGAAGAGTTGTTTAAGGCTAGTGATACATTAGAAATACTAGCAAAGAAACAGATACTTGCTAAAAGAACTATAACTGACTTTATTAAAGAAGCGGGTAAAAGAGGCAGTATAGAAGGTGCAACAGAATCTATTCAAGAAGCCATACAAGAAATAGGGCTTGCCGCTACTACCTCTACAGAATTAGATTACACTAATCTTATGTATACTATGATAGAGGCCGGGGCAATAGGTTCTGTTGTTGGTGGTGGGTATAGTATACCTGGGATATTAAGTAGGAATGATCGTATCAACTCCTCAGTAGCTCAAATGACCCCTGAGAGCGCAGAAAGAAGACAAGTAGTATCTCTTATTGAAGAGAATATGAGGGAAAGAAACAACGGAGTAAAGCTCAGTCCATTGCAAGTAGTTAAAGACGTTAAAGAGGGTAAAGGTCTTTGGCAAGGTAAAGAAAAATTATCTTCTAGTAATAACTTAGAGAAGCTATCTAATAGATACCAAGACTCTAAGGGTGCGGGATACTGGAGAGACTTCCTTAACTTAACTGGAGGGAAGAAACCTCACAAGAGAGCTTTGCAAGCCTTCAGAAACTTTTTAGATAATAACTATAGAAAAACAGATGGCAGTGATAATATTAATATACAAACTCTTGGCGGTCTAATTGGCGGGCTAAGAATATTTAGCGGTCTAAGTGTTACTCAAGAACAAGGGGTCTCTTTTTCTTCTATGTTTAAGGGGATGCCTAGCGAGTCTGATATTAAAGAAATAGTAGGGGCTAACTCAGAGCTGAGCTCCCTATATACTTACCTCAATCAGGATCCAGCTACATTACCTGCCAACGTAGATAAAGTTAAACTACAAGCTTTAAAAGATTCTCTTGTTAGTATAGAAGAAGATATAATTACTTACTTAGAAACAACAGGCACTGAAAATGAAATAGGAATAACTACTACTATAGATGGGAAGAAACAGTTAATACCTGGATTTCTTACAACACCTAATAACTTATTGCCTAGCTCTATAGATAAAAACTTTTCTGACTTATTAAGAGGAGTTGAATTAGAAGACGGTGTGTCACTACCTACAGATAAGCGTACTAGTAAAAGAACACCTATAAAGTTAACTGAGAAACAAATAGTAGGGCTTGTAGATAGAGCTAAAGACTCTCGGCTTAATTATGAAGATAGAAAATTATTGAGAGAAGCAGGGGTTTTTGGTAACCCTAAGTTTGCTAAGTATAGAAGCAGTAATGTCTATAATGATACTCTACAAACCGTGGACTCTATTACCAGAGAAATAGGTATTGCAAGTAGATTCGGTAAGAACGGAGAGGTAGCTGCAAGACTATTAGAACAAGCCCATGCTGCCGGGGAGATAACTGAAGACGAAATGTTACAGTTTGCTAACCTCACTGAAAGCTATATTCAAATGGTTAAGGGGGAGTTTAGACCTATTAAAAACAGAAGAATGAAGTGGGCACAAGAAAATATTTTGTTTGCTTCTACCTTAACTTATATGGACACTAACTTCTTTGCTAACGTAGCGGAAATGAGTTATGGTTTAATAGGTTTAAACGCTAAACAAATGAGAACTTATCTTAAAGACGCTGCGGCTATCTTTGTTAGAGGAATAGGGCTAGACATTAAAGAAGGCACTAGTCGTATTGCAGGTAAATCTTATAAAACTAAAAGACAACTAGCTGTTACTGATATTAGGGTAAGACGTCAGGTAGAAGCAGGGATTCTCAGGCCTAAAAGCGATATTGCCCACTTAGAAGGGGCTAACTTAAATTCTGATTTTTATAAAAAAGCTTCAGCATTACTTTATAAATTAAATTTAGTAGAGAACCAGACTTTAGGTATGAGAGCAGCTCGAGCAGGCCCGGCTTGGAATGAAATGCTTAAGATGCTTACTATAATTAAACAAGATCAGGACCTAGGCATGGGTACTACTGAAGCTGGCAGATACTCTAGAGACAGACTTAATTACTATGGTATTAACGTTGAAGGGCTTATAGCTAGGCTAGACAAGATAGCAGGTAAAACAGAAGAAGATATTCTAGACGGAATAGGAATGGACCCGGCTGATGCTCAGTTTATTAAAGAACAGTATATCATAGGGGTTACTAACTTTACAGATGAATTCTCTGTCAGACCAGAGCCAGGTTCTTCTCCTAAAATATTAGAAGACCCTCATCTAGCCCTGTTTACTCAGTTTAAAAGATTTATATCCCATTTCACTGCACAAGTAATTCCCAGGGCTTGGAATGGTTATATCAGAAGTGGCAACCCTGCAATGAGTAGGAGTGTTTTTAATTCTATTTTAACTGCTTATATGCTAGCTATGTTATCTATGATGGTAAAAGACTATATAGTATACGGTGAAAAAGCCCCTTGGTTAGAAGACGATGACGAAGAAGGTAGATTTACTAGAACCTCTAACTGGAGAGCAGCAGAGTACACTGGTTGGATGGGAACCCCTGCTATGGCATTAGAGGCTATAGCAGAAATGAGTGCTAACGCTAGCAAGATGAGCCCTCTAGAAAATCTATACGATGCAGTAATAAGTCAATCTCCTGCTATAAATACAGTAGATAGTGAAGTAAGAAAAATAAGTGGCGGGGCGGACATAGCGGAAAGAATAGCTAAGAGAACTCCCTTCTTAGGTGACATAAGAATAACTAGAGAAAAAGAAATAGAATTCCTTAAAAAACTAACGGAGAATTAATACTATGTTCGTAAAAGCAGGCAGTACCCTTCAAAGAAAAGCACCATTAGCTCCTCCCGTTACGAGTACTGATGGTATGGTAGAAGATTTAGCTACAGCTATTGATCCTGTAGGCTTGCTAAATAAGACTATGGCAACTACAGCAACTACCGATAGAACCTCTGCGGTAGAACCTTTAATAAGTGAGCAAGTCCCTGGGCAAACTTTTACTGGATTGCAATCTGGTGTTGCTGGAGGTCAGAGAACTCAGTACCCTGTTCCCCCATCAACTGTAGAAGAATTAAGGCAAAGAGATATTGAAACTAGTAACATTGCTCTTGATGTTGAAACAAGACTTCCTGACTTTAGAAGAGACCCTAATGCCCCTACTGAATTAGCTGGGTCGCGTCAAAGAATTACTGACACTCTAAATCAATTTGCACCTTCTATTCCTGAGTTACAGGCATTAGAGATAAAAGAAGCAGATGATACTGCACCTCTAACACCATCTGAGTTACAAGAAAGCGCAAGATCTCAAACAGACGCTAAGATAAGAGCTTTCACTAACACTAAAAGACTAGACGGTATGGCAGAGTTAACAGAAGACTTTGACAATTCAATCAGGATTAATTCGGATGGAAGTTTTCCAAGCACCCCTTTTTTAAAGAGACATAGTGAGGGCGACGAAATAGTCTACGAAAAAATGGAAAAAGAATTTGGACTAAATGATGTTAACGTAAATAACTTTGGCAGTGTTGCTACAGTAGCTGCTATGGAATTATCTAAAGGTATAGCTACATTTAAATATCACGGCGGAATGAATGAAGAAGGTAATGAACACTTAGGTTCTAAAGCAGATGAATTCGAAGAGGGAGTTGCTCTAGAAAATGACATGAGAGCAGTTAACGCTAAAGATTCTTCTCTAAACCCTGAAGAGAGAATTGCTAAATCCTTAAAACTATTACATAAAGCTTTTAGAAGACCTGATTCTCAACCTATTCTTAGAAGTATGCTAGGAGGTGTTCGCTCTACTATGTCTTCTCTATTAAATAATGGGCAAGATGTAGGGGTTAAAGGTAACTACGGTGCAGCTGCTTTCCTAGAGTATATGACTGAAAAAGGTATGATTAGTTGGGGGGTTAACAAACAAGGCAGAGTAGTGCCTATTAATACCTCAGATAACGTATTAAATACTTTTGGTAACGATATACTACTCAAAGCTTACTTGGCTAACTTAAGAGACCCTAATATAAACTACCCTAATGCACAACGAACTCCATTTAATAAAAATAAATTTGCAAGTGAAAAAAGAAATATTAGTATAGCCAAAAACGGTAAGTCATTAGAAGGTAATGACAAAATAGCAGAACAATACTTGACAGATAGAAGTAATGTAGGAATACAAATAAATCCTTTGGGCTATGAGATGATGACTAAAATGGTTTTTGATATGAAAAGAGCCATAGATAAAAGTCAAACAGGAATGAACGGAGGAATACCTCACCCTATGGCTGAGACCTTAGGAGAAGTAGGGCCTAAATCTTTTAAGAAATATTTAAGAAGAGCTAAACGGGCTAGACAAGATGAAAGATTACACCTGCATCAGGAAATTCTATTTAAAACTCTTTTTGAAGACCCTGAAAATACTTTTGCTCAACAAGCTCAAAGACAAATAGACATTAATTGGGCCGGTATACAAAGAGATTTAGAAGAAAAAATTAGACCTATCTTTGCTGATGGAGAAACTAGATTCATTAATCACGTACAGTCTCAAGCTACTAACAGAGTCTTTGCTGCAGTAAGAGATCTACAGTATATGAATGGAAAAGGCGTTATAAGAATGGCACTTTCTTTTGCTAACGTAGACCCTATCACTGTAACTTCAGCTGATTTAGAAGTACCTAGTAATAATATTGAGAATAGTAAAGTAATGCGTTTAGCTAAATCTGCTTTAAGTACTGATGGTACTAGTGGAGTTAATTTAGGCTATACTGTTAAACAAAAGTTAGATGCTCTACCAGAAAAAGATATGCAGCTATTAGATTATCATTATGCTTTAGGGTTAGTGTTAGGTAAAATGAATGGGATAAAATTCTCAGACCCTGTAGCGGCAGTTAGGCATGGATTAACTAATTTTAAAACAGCCGTAGGATTATCTAAGGAAATAGTTGGATGGCAAGAGGGTCAAGCTAAATTAAGTGGAATGACAAACGAACAGCTACAACAGCAGCCTGATTCTTTTGAAGGACTATCTACTGAACTGCAAGGGCTAATTAATGGTCACAAGGGTGAGTGGATGTATCCTGTTAGTGTGTTATCTCAAGCTATTAAACTAGAAAATATTAAACAAGGAATTCCAGGAAGTAGCTTAGTTAAATTTGATTACACAATGGAAATGGATGCTACCCAATCTAATGCAGCTAATATGTCTTTAATCATGGGAGATACAGAAATAGCCTTAACTTTAGGTTTGCTAGAAGGAGTAGACACTAGAGAGTTTGGGGATCTAAGAGATAAAATATGGAAGAATATACAAAATGATGTTGAAAATGCTTTAACAGGGCCTGAAGATAGACCAGGAAAAGAAGCCTATAAAAATTTCTTTAATAAAATAAATAACTTAGAGGGAGCTAACCCTGCTAAGTTATACGCTAGGGGTTTAGTAGTTGCTGGTTTGTACGGTAAAACTTCTAGAAAAATGTATAGTGAAGCAAGAGAAATGTTTGATCAAATCAATGCTTTAGATGAAGACATTATGAAAGATTTAGAGAGTGAGTATGGGGGCAACACTAAACAAATGGAAGAAGATTTAGCTGAAATTTTTACTAGCTCTATGAAAGCTTCTATGGGTTCTTTGTATAAGTATCAAAACTTTATGAAGGGTACTGGCACTATAATCTCTATGATTAATGGTTCTACGGATATAGAGGGATTTTTAGGGCCTATAACTCTGGCTAAAGATAATCTCCTTCCAATGCATGATGTTAGTAGAGAAATCAAAGAAAGATTGTTAGCAGAAAGCGACCCGGAAAGAATGAATATAGGCCAGGTAGACTATGAGCTAGGTCGTTATGTAAAAGTAAACGACTCAGGTGTCTCTTCCGCTAATAATATTAAGAAAAGATCTTTCGAACTAGCCAAAGAACTTGGTATAGTTAATGATAACCCAGGAGAGTTAGGTAGTCAAGTTACTAATGCTATACCTGTAGACTTAGTACAATCAGCTGATGCTTATATGATGTTTGTAGCAGCTTTAATGGCTTCAAAACCTGACGGTAAACCTTTAAATCAATTAGGTATTCACGACGCTAGTATAACTACTGCAGGCTCTACTCTCAAATTTAAAAATGCTTATGATAACATAGCCTACCACATGGCAGCTCAAAGAGCCCCAGAAGTTATGAGCTCTGTTATTAGTAGTATGGGGAATCAATTAGAATCTTTAAGAGAAAAACACTTAGGGGATTATAACGCTGCTGTTATAGCAGGAGAAGAACCTCCTTTAGTTAGTTTATCTACGGTTAAAACTGCTTCTTCTAAGGGAGAATTAAGTGGGTTTTCCGGTGTCACTGCCTACTTAGATAAAATAAATGCTAGAATAAATGATAATAGCTTTTACAGCCCTAGAGAATTAGCTAGGCCTCAAGTAGCAAATCAAGTTGAACAACAAACAAAATACAATAAAGTTATTATAGAAGAAGCTAAAAAATTAGGCTACGAACCTCCTAACTCTAATGATCCTAATTCAGATTTTATAAGAGCAACTATGAGAGTTGACGGGAAAGAATTCGCAGGACTTTTAACTCTTATAGAAGAAAGTTTAGGCTTGTCTGCTACTAGTCAATGGAAAAGTAATCTAGGGAATAGAGATGATTATATAAATAGAGTCAGCGCTACAGGTAGAAAGTATAAAGCTACACCTAACTCTTCTTATTCTGCAATGCTTAAAGCAATGATAACTAGTCAAAGGACAGATGGAATGGGTCGCAAAGTGAAAGCAGACTCTGAAAATAAAAAACTTAGAGAGTTAATGAGTAGAGTTAAAAAATGGAATAACAATTTAGTGTATTAAAAATTAAAAACCCCAAGGATCAATTAAGATTCTTGGGGTTTTTTATTTCAAAGACTTTTATTAAACTTATCTGCAAGGCTTCTCATCTTACTAGCTTCCTTCATAGCATCTTCTTCAGTCATACCGTCTTGTTGTAAGTCTGCTACGTTCCTTTGATATACTGCTTCCATTGCCGCTTTGTTTAAACCGGGGGTGAAGGCTAAAGCAGGGTCTAGATTAAGGTCTTCACAGACTTCTAAATCATTTATATCCATTCCCATTTTAGCTGCCGTGTTATAGTTTTTTCTTTCTGCCATGATTAATATCCTTCTGGTAATATCCCTCGGTTAGCCATAAGGATTCTTATTTCCTGTCGGGCCTTCTCGGGATCTTGTTGTTCTGCTATAAAGCACTCGTTTATTTCTGGCGTATAAGCCAGAGTCTGGGGGAGAGCTAGTGTATTACAGTATATATCGTCGGTAACCGTCTTCATACCCTGTAAGTATCTCCAGTTATAGTTTTTGTTTTTCATGTTACACCTCACGCGAAAAAGTAAGTAGAGTCAGAGACTAACTCAATCTCTAGATCACCGTTATCAGGCACTACTACATCACACTGCTCTGATTTAGACAAGATGTTTTCTTTTATCTGTTCAAACACATTATCTTTCTCATACATTTCCCTGAACACGTCTCGTGTTATCTGGGATAACTCCTTGATATCATTAGGATGAGTGGAAAAGGAGTCATGTACTGCGCCGAAGGCTTTATTCCACTTACTAATTACTATAGCCATGTGAGCTGCATCTTGTGAGTGAATGTAGTTAGGTGATATGCCTGCTGCGAACGCTCGTTTATCTGCGTGTTCAGTAGATACCTGGGCTACGTGTCTGATGCGACCTGGCTGGCTCTTCTGACCACCTTCTACTCCTCTTAACGTGGATAAACATTTCTCTGATCTTGTTAAGAAAGACTCGTACCTTATAGGGAAGCCTGAAGGGGCTGACCAGCTAATATAATTACTGCCGTTACCTCTTTCAAGAACGCTAGTTCTTCTGGTCATATCATTAGAGATCTCATTAAGTTGTTTAAGTAGTTCTAGATTATCTGGTTCTTCTCTGAGTTGTGCTCTCATCTTCTTCGCCTTTTCATAATCCTTTCTTCTTTGGTTGAGGGAGACTACATCTCCGTTCTTATCATATACTGTGAACATACCTAGCTCGTAGGCAGCTAGGTTCTGTAAGTACTTCATTGTCTTCTGCCCACCAGGACAGACCTTAGCAATAGCTTCTATTATTTTCTTAGCTAAGTGTTCACAGTCTAACATAGAAATATTAAACTTAATATCATAACCGAACTGATATAGATCACTGAACATACTGTCTGCTATTGTTTCTTCTCCGGCCGAGTAAGCCCTAGTCATTGTGGCCCGCTTGGCTATTCCTTTTCTTATCTGAGATAAGTTCATCCCTCTATCCTCAAAGAATTGTTTCTCAGAAGATAATAATTCTTTAGCAACTTGTATGTATAAGTCTACAGGGATAGTAGTATCCTCAAGACCTACGTACAAGCCTGTTTCTCCATCTTTAGCTATCGCAGCTGAGTGTTGATAACCGTTACAAGTACCGTCAATAGGAGTAGGTATACAGACCTTATGTTCAGGATCAGCTTCGAAGGCTGCCCACTCAAAGCAACAAGCTAAAAATACAAAAGGTTTTTCACAGTCATGTATAGTATTATCGGTGGCTGTCATAAGAATCATGTCAGCGTTCTCCTCACACCACATTACCCTATCATTTAAAGACATTTTATCTACAGAGATATTATCTAAGCCTTCCTTCTCAAGATACTCTTTGTAGTTCCACTCAACCCAGCTAGGTATTTCATTTATATTATAGTTCTGATTGAAGGAGTTAGCCGTGTGTACTTTCAGGGCTGCTACTCCGTCTTCGTTCAGCTGGGCCCCTTCAGCAAACATCATAAGCCCTCTAGCCATATCACTACCTTGGTAGTTTAGGAAAGGTTCTCTATAGTAGATGCGACCACGATAATCGAACTCTATAGTCTGATAGAACACCTCAAGGTTTAACATAGCCTCTGCCTTACGTAGAGTTATTCTTATCTCGTTAGTCTTAGACATAGAGCGTAATACATTAAGCTTTCTATTCCACAAGGCAGCTGTCTTGTTATAACGGTCCCTGGTTTTCTTATTATCTTTCTTCTTCATTGCCCGGTAAGCGTTCTTAAGATCTAACTTAGATCCTTCTTCAGGCATATCGGGTATGTTAGGTAAAATATCTAACAACTTACTATTGATAACATCGTAAAGCTTTTTATTTACTTTCCAGGCTTGTCGTTCAAGCTTATTAGCTGCGTTAACAAAGGGTCTGTTAAGTAACCTATTAAACTCTTTAGAGTTTTCATCATCCCAACCTTTAATAATGGGCCTTCCCCCTCTGAACAAGTTGTTTATCTCTACGGGTTCGTTGTGGTGGGTTGCGACAAGAACGTCCCTGTCTTCTGCTATAGGTATTATATTTATCTCAGCCCAATAGCTTGTAGGCTCAACCATAAACGGTGCGTCTTTATCTAACTCAGAGAATCCTGGGTCTCTAAAGATTTTTATATAGCCTCGTTGTAGGAAGGCTTCTAACATCAGATCCCCTAAACATATCTCATTACGCCAAGACATTGTTTCTTTTGTTATGTACTTAGTTATCGTGGACCCTATCCTCGTGGATAGCGCTGTGAGCTTGGCCTTACCTGCTGGTACTGCCCTTGTGTCTCTGGAAAAGAAAGCTTGTATTATGTCTGTTGCCATAACAACTACTTTCTCTGCCTCTTCGTTAAACTTAGAATAAAATTTAAGAAGTACTGCACCAGAGTTTGCCTTGGGATTATTAGGATTAACTTTCTCGACCCTCTCTCGGAGGTAGTTTGCTACTTCTTCTATACCGCTCATGTTTTCTCTCCTTAGAATGTTACTTCAGAACCTACTGGGTCTAGCCTACCCGTGTCTGAGTTATACTTTACTTTTCCAGCAGGCCCTGTATCACCTGTGAACCTGGACTTTAATACTTTAAGGGATATAGTATTTCTTGCTGACTCATCTTCACTTGAGATGTCTCTTGCAAAAGCAATTATGTCATGTGAGATTTGTTTTATAGAGCCTGAACCCCTTATGTCGTCTACTGTAGGCATGTGTCCTTCCTCAAAAGACTTACCTGTCTGCTGCATTTTTCTT
>Ga0114997_10005125_pt1 | contig 10055 bp, 4 predicted proteins | sample ArcticOcean_MG_C_2_FD_87045 | JGI IMG/M metagenome (GOLD analysis project Ga0114997, IMG submission 87045) | Marine microbial communities from western Arctic Ocean - ArcticOcean_MG_CB4_136 | ecosystem: Environmental > Aquatic > Marine > Oceanic | place: Arctic Ocean: Canada Basin | collected... | reverse complement strand
TCAAAAATTTTGTTTCCCAATCGAGAGTGCGTTTGCAAACTCTCGCCGGACGTCTTGATGGCGATTTTTTTGGCAAAATCTTCCTCCAAGGCAAATAAAGTCGCTTTCGAGAAGGTCATGCACGCGAGCGTAAAATTGCAGTGCGCGATGCTCGCCGCTGTCCTTCAAAAGAGCAGGAGGAAGAACAGCAGTTCTGCCGGGTTTCTCTTCTGCGCGGAAATTCGCCGCGAGCTGTGGTGCAATTTTATCGACAACGCGCTTCCGTCGTGCCTTTCGAACACGCGATCAGATGAAGTCACGCAACTCGTAAAAATCGCCGCTTTGCGGTGTTTGAGCGAAACGACAGATTGTGCCATCATTGATATACGATCGAGTAGTAACGGTACCGCGGAAATTTCTCGAATCAAAGCAGTGTTTGAAGCTCCTCTCGATATTTTGCGAGAAAAACATCGTCGATACCCGAGCGCAACTCGCGCGGAAGCCATGAGAACGCTCGCATCACTTCTCATCTTAGATCCGAAATATTTCGAAATGAACGAGGTTCTCTTGGGCGCGTTAGAAAGCGTCAAGAACGCTATGAATCAAGAAAGGACGCATCAAGATTTTTCAAAGACGCTGGAAATGAACGCGTCTTTGTGCGCTGCAAACATCGCCTTGTGCGCTACGAGGTTGCCCACGCCGCCGCCGACGCCTTCCGCGGATGATAGTGATGATGTATCGATTAGTAAAGAATTGACGCATTTGTTCCACGCGTGGACTATTTCGAAAGGAGACAAAGTGCGGGCGAACGTGGCGCGAGGACTCGGACACATTGCGAAATTTCGTGACTTGGAGGATGAGACGCTTCAACTGATTTGCGAGGCGCTCTTTTCTTGCGCCTCTACGGGTTCCGCAAAAACACAATGGAACTCCTGCGTTGCCATAAAAAACTTATTCGAAAACCAGGAAGCGATCTCTAACGAAGCGTTCTCAGCAATCAGAGGCGTCAGCAACGCCGGTGTCATTCTCACTCGACTATTACTCACTCTGATTAAAACGAGCGAGAATTTCAAAATTCGTAGAGAATCTCTCGCGGCTATTTCGCGAGCGTCGCGTACGTTTTTGGACCATCTTTCCTACGTCGATTGCATCCGAGTCGTCGTTGAAGCGCTCGTCCAAAGCGAGAAACAATGTAGTAAACTCGTCGGAGAGTTCGAAGACGACGATGGTAACGTAACATCAAAGCGCGCTGCAGAGAAGTATCGAGAGGAGCTCAAAGCGCAAGCGATTTCGACTTTTGTTCATTTACTGTCGATTGGAGTCGTGTCTGAAAGAGGATGCTCGAGAATCGTGAGAGAACATTCGTCTCACGCTCGCGAGGCAATTCGAATTGCCGTTAATAACGTAGAGACTGGTAGTAGCGAAGGAGATGGTGACAGATTCGAGAGTGCGACTAAATTCGATAAAGAGATGGTATCGAAAGCGCAAACCGTGTTGAGCGAAATGCTAGGAGGGGTGCCGGTCACCGTCCCCCGTCCCGCTGTCTTTGAAAAAGTACTTCTCGCTCAAAACTAAAACGTGCTTTCCTCGAAGCACATGCACAAATGATTCTGCGCGCATGCTGTAATAGTATAGATAATTTAATATTAGAAATCTCTAGTTTTTGCTAAATTTAGAGCACATCTTCGGACATACCAAAAACAGTCGTCGCGCCCCGAATGTCACCGGCCGTATAGCACATTTGGTTTGGATGAAACGCCATGGCAGAGATGGCACCGAGGCGCGCTTTCGTGGTCTTATTCGTGTACAAAACTTCACCAATTTCGTTCCCTTCGACATCCCAAATTTTTATGGCGTCTTTTGTGGTACCACCTACGATGCATGGAGCCACTGGCGTGGAGATGAGCGTCGTGAGCAATCTCTTCTTTGCCGGCAATTGAGAGCTGTGTCGACCACCTCCTCCACCCAAAGGCGACGGCTGATTCGTCTTTGCTGCACCGCTGACGCCCCCAACAACAGAATCAATCGCGTTCCCATCCAACGTCGTCCCTTCGTCATAATCCTGTCTCGCGACTGGTTTTCCAGATACGTTCACCATGAAGAACGGCTTCGCAGCGTTGCGCAAATCACAAAAGTGCACGTCACCGCTGGAGGACCCGGTGGCGACTAGATTCCCAACGCTTCCAGGTTGGAGCAAAATAGAAACTACAGAGTCTCCGTGCGTTTTAATAGCGCTCAACAAGCGAGCAGGAGTTCGTAAATCGTAAGATAATACGCTCCCATCGTTTGCACCAACCATTAAAAGTGCGCCTTCGGCGGCTAACGAAGTCGCCGCCGATGGCGTAACCAGAGACTCCAGACATAACTCACGCGACGCGTCCCAAACGTTCAAAATAGGGTTTGGGAGCGTGTTTCCGGCTGAATAAAGACATCCCGCAGCTTGCTGCCAAAGAACAACGGCATTCGTTTTCGAATTCTTTGGATGATGACTCGAATGGTGATGTCGCCAATCGGCCGTATCTTCCGCATTGTACGTTCCGTGAGTTTTGTACGCTCTCGGGCGAGACTTTAGCGTTCGCCAAGCGGCAACCAGAGTCTCTTCACCTCTTCGAAAGTAGTCTCGCCATAACTTGACGCTTCCATCCGAGCCGGCGCAAAGCAACATGGCATCATCGAGCTGATTTACGAGTGATATTTGGGTCGCCGATCTCGTCGGGAGTTGCGCATCAAAGGCATTCGTAATCGTTTTCGAAGCGTAATCAAAGACACGTATCAATCCTTTTTCGCCCGAAGATGCAATGTGAGGTAACAAAGGATGCATCACAACAGCAGTTGGCGCGTTGTGTCTTGAGTTCTGAACATTTTCATGGGACGCTATGACGTTCGTAAAATCAACCAAATTTTGCGTGGCGCGTTCTTTACCTCGATAACTTCTGTCCGATGCAGTTTGTCGACGCTTGCGGCGACGAAACGGTTCGAGAATAATTTCTTGACGTTGTTGACGTTGCGAGAGCGTCGCACCTTCATAGAAGTAATTATCAATGTTATAGTATTTTTCGCTCGATGTGTCCACATAATCGCCGTCGAAAAATTCCTCGTTGTTCTTTGCTCCGGCATTGTTGTTGTTGCCATTGAAAGCGTTGAAAGTCGCGTTCGCGTCTCGTCTCTCCTGCGCGAAGGAGCTTCCGTACGCGTACATGTACTCCTCCTCAACTGATGACCCTCCATCGCTGTAATCATCGTCGTACGAATCTCGATCGGCATCGCTAAAAGTTCCTTGGTCGCTGTCGCTATCCTCCGAATCTCGATCATCGTCGTCGAAATCTGTCGTATTATCTTCCTCTGGTTCCAACAGCGATTTCGAAAAGTGCTCTCGCGAAGCCTCGAACAGTCTAGAAAGTGGAGCTTTCGCCGGTCGTCCCTGAAGCGACGCTTCGTCATCGGCTAAGTTGAATAAATCGTCATTACTTGAAGTCGGAGCCTTCGGGTTGTTTTGCTTGTTTTCGTTTGCTGAATCGTTCGAGTCTTGTCTCGCGAGCATGAGCTTGTCGCTGCTATCGCTGTGACCTCCGATCATTGACAAAGATCTTCTCGATCTGGGAGAACTGCTGATATGCATCTCTTCGTCGTTCAAAGACATACGAGCAACTCTGCCGCTCACACTTCTCGCAAGTGTTTCGGAGTCTCCCCGAGCGATGTCTGGATTCGATCCAGAGGATTTGAAAGAGTTGAACAGAGAACTGGCGACGCGCCTGAGGGGCGATTGCGGCGGTGATTGCATCATCACCGACGATCGAGCCAAAACACTCGGCGCCGGCGGTGAATTTTCAGGTCTATCGCCGCCAGAAAACGCTTGAACCGTCGTATTGATTGAAATAGAGCTTCGAGACGTGATGGAGAGTCGTCCAAGGCTTCGTGGGTCGCCGGCTCGCTCTGATGTCGTTCGCTGCAACATGTTGTACTCAGGGGACCTCGAGGAGACTTTGTTCCCACTGCCATCGTCGCTTTTATTATCGATGTTATGAATATCGAGAGAGCCGTGCGAACCTTGCGGCGATGAACCGAGCAATCTTCGACCCTTTTCAAACAAACGACTTGACCAAGAATCTGCGCGCTTCAGACTTTTAGAGGCTTCTACAATGCGACCCTTGCTATCTTTACTGATTCCACCGCTGTTCGGGCCAAATTTGCTACCAAAAAGGAGTTCATGCGTCTTCCTCTGTAAATCTTCGCGTTTTCGCATTCGCTCGCGTTGAATTCTCGCTTGCCTCCCAGGTTTTGCACCAAACGTCTCCGCTCGAGTCGCCGCTAACGAGATCGGGTGTTTCGAATGCAATTTTGAGCACAAGAGCGCGGATTGCCCGCAACTCGCGACTCGTGGTGAAGGATCGACGGCTAAATCAGCCAATGCAACCAAAACCGCGTGACTGGTTATCTCCTCGTCTCGTTGGTCGTACAGATTTTTCGTCAAAAACGATGACGAATTGCTTCGGTGTGGAAAACGTTTTCGTGGGTGCATAGGCTGCTCGTCCGTGAGAGTATCGCCGCTGCTCCCCTTCTGAGAATCCGGATGGTTTCCGTCGAGCTCGTCCTCATTCTGATATTTGTAGACACCAACAGCGTTATCATCATCATCGTTATCATCATCATCATCGTCGTCATCATTATCACTTCCTTGAGCATTATTATCATCTTCTTTGTCCCGCAGAACGACGTTCGATTCAAATACATCGTCATCGTCTTCCGATTCTTCAACGTCAGAGTTCGATGTAGAAGATGAATCATCCGGATCGTCTGAATCACTTTCCGCAACTCTTCGCATGTGTGGAAAGTGTGTAACCCCATCGTGCGATCCGCCACCTGACGAAAACGAGTATCTCTCCGCAAAACCTCCTAAATTACTTAAACTTCGATGTCTTTCCTGTGCCGCACCTTTAGTTCGCTGCATTTCGATAGGTGTTGCCGCTTTGAGATCTCTGTGATCATCAACCGCAGAATATCGCCTCTGATGACGTTTAGACGGTGGCAAACCTGCTGCTCCAGAGTTTCCCATCGGTCGCGCTGAATCGCTCATTAATTCATTGTCGAGGCCGACGATATTACCACCGCTGTTTCCAACCGAACCGCCTCTCAATAATAGTCTCTCCTGTTGCTTCGATTCGCGGCGTTTCCTCCATTTTTGCGCAGTTGCTTGGAAAGTCTCTGAATGCCCTCTCGCAAATCGTCCAATCGCAATAGCCATTTCACACCTAGTACTCGTGCACGAATCCGAAGAAAGTTTCGAAAGTATCGCTCCGATAGCCTCGCGCTCGTCGCTGTGTTGTTGTCGGCGCAACCCAAGTTCGCGTTCGTGTTCTTCGTGTCTTCTCTGTTGTTCTTCATCCACGTCATTTGCCGAGATCGCTCCTGTGCCATCGTACACGCTTTCACTGTTTTGTTGTTCGGTACCGCCAATGCCTACCCCGGTAGATCTCGAGTGCCCGTGATGTTGCTTACCTTCGTCGGAGCCCTCGCCCGCGATGCCGCTTAGCTTTCTTCCGAGCAACTCGGCTTCTGATTCAATCTTCTCGACTCTCGATAACGATCTCGATTGCACTCTAGAACCCCTCGAAGATGGCCGCAACATGCTATCGTTGCTACCGCCTTGCTGATGTTGCGTTTGTGGAAACCCCATGGATGCCATTTTCAAATCTTCCATTTCTTTTCGTCTCTTTTCCTTTGCTTCTCTTTCTTCCGGGACATCAATCATCACACCGAGCGCGTACGCAGCCGCCGATCGCGCGTCCGGACTCTGATGCGAAAATGCATTCGATAGCACTTTTACTGCGCCAGCTCTAAACGCAATTCGCCTTGCCTCGACGTTATCTTCACACAATTTTGCAAGACACAAACACAACCATTTTGCGAGTAACGGACTCGTCGCCTCTCTCGTACCTCGAGGATCGCACGCTCTCGAGATATGCGCGAGCACAACATCGACAAGACTACCTTTTAAGCACGCGCTCTGGCCTTTCGGGTGATTGTCGCAAACGGAGGCTAAGACGAACGCCGCCATTGCTCTTTCCTCGGCTGGAATGTTTGGCGCGTCTAGAAATCGAATGAAATACGTGTGTCCGGAATCTTTGACCAAATCGACTTGACAACTGCGATCAAACGCAAGAATCTTGGTCCATATGAATACCAAAATCTGTCGCAAATCAGGCGCAGTCGTTTGCAGAAGCTTCAAGACGTACGGAAAAATACCGACGGATAACGCAAGATCGACCGCCCAGGGACCCATGTCGAGAAATCGACCTAACAAAACGAGCGCCCGAAGACGGTGAGATTGCGAAAGCAAAACTTGCAAAACAATAGGAAGTTGTTCAGGTGGATCTTTGGAATTATCACCGCGTTCAAGCCACACTTCGAAAGCTGTGAGCTGCTCCGAAAAGAACGAACTGGGCGTAAAGTTTGGAAAGGCTTGCTGGGAGGGATCTTGTTGTTGCGCGCCGTTTGTCCCGGCGGAGGCGCCTTGCGAAGCTGCCATTCTCTTCTCCGCCTCAATCAAATCGGGAATTTGGAGCAAACAATTCTCAACCGCCATATCCCAGGCAAGCCACATCGGATGCTGGTGCGTTGGTGGCAACTCAGGAATGGAAACTGGAGTACAATCGTTCGCGCGCATTATTCGCTCCGCCAATAAGAAGTTGCGGAACAAACTTGCCAGCAATAAATCCTGTCGAAAGAGTTGCTGAAAGAGCGGACGAGGCAACACGTTCCACGCAATTGTATCCGTAATCGCTGTAAAAATCCAGTTGAGTTCACCCAGTGGTGCTTTCCTATTATTTTGTAAGCCTGGAATTTTATCGATGATATCTTCGCTCACGCCGCTTTCGCCTTTCAAAACAGACCGACTCACGAACCATTGCAACGCGATTTTAATTGGTGTCGTCAAACACGCCGTGAAAACATCCGCGGGAAGCTCTACACTTTGTGGTAAGCTTTCGTCTTCCGAGCAAGCGGCAAGAACGATACGTTCCTCTCTAATTGGTGGAGCCGGCGTCGGCGGACGCGTCGGCAACGGTGGAAAGTTAGAAGCGTTGAACGCGCCAGACGGCTTCGCGCTTCGCACTCTCCCTTCAGTCTCGATGTTTTCTCTATTATCGATGTCGTTGCTATTCTTTTCGTTGTGACCGTAATTGCTGTTGTTGTCTTTATTGGTGTTTGTCAAGTCATCCATGGTGCCGTCGTAGTTTTCGCTCACCGCTGCTAGGTTTTCCCCGGAAGCCGAGTGTCGTTCCTGTTGCATTTTACTCTTCTCTTCTTCCATCCGCCGCCGTTTTCGTTCTTCGTTGATCCATAAAAGCGACTTGACGATTGTACCTGCGCTCGAACAATCGAATAAATAAATTGCCGGTGCTCCCGTCCACTGTTGTACGTCGTACAAAGAGAGCGGAATGTATTGCGTGTAATTTTTATTGAACACCCACACTTCGCCGTTTTGCGTCGGGCGAGGGACGCCGTGGCCGTTATAGTGGAACAAAACTCTCTCGTTCTTTGCACTTCTTCGACACGAGAGACACAATTTCTTCACGTCTTCTACAGTTGGATCGAGCTGCAATCTATATTTCGCCCGAGGTTGCCATCGTTCGTATTGCGCTTGCAAAGCTTTCCCGATGGCGTCGAGCGCCTTTTGCGGCGGCGTCGCTAACGGGTTGATCCAACACTGCGCTCGCGCGCACGGCGATACTTTCAAACAGTCTGGAGGATCAACTCCAATGTTCAAACAAAGCACCAATGCGACTGATGTCGTCTTCATGCGATCCTTCATCCTCCACGTCGAGACGATGTTACTGTTATAATTAGTCGACATTGTCCCTTTACCTAAATTCGGCGGCGTCGCCGTTCTAAGATCGCCGTTACTGTTGTCTCTACTACTATTCAAAAGCGAAGGCATCGCTTCACGACTGCTACTCGTTTCCGCTTGCTGCTGTTGCTGCTGCTGTTGTCTTCGTTCCCTCGCACTCCTCAACGCCGCTTCAAAATCATCTTCCAAAAAGTTCGCATAAATCGTCGAAGTCGAGGTCATCATCAACCCGCCCTCGTCTTCGCTTCCTCCTTCGCCTCCTCCGAAAGCCAACTCGTCCTCCTCGCCGTCGTAGCTAAAATCATCCTCGATGGTTAACTTTTGCAAATAATTCGACCGCTCTCCGTTTAACAACATCTCTCCGTATTTCTGTTGCGCGGCCATTTGTTCCTGTTGTCGTAGCAGTTGTTGTTGCTGATTCTCTTGCCCGACGCTTCGTCTCTGCTGATTTTTCGCGAAAGCGGCGCCCCCGCCAACAACCCCAAAAGCGTTATTCTTTTTCTTCAAAAAAGACGACGACGCGTCGTCGCTCAACCGCATCAAATAATTCTCCATCGCTTCTTTCCTCGCGCGTCGTAAAGCTCTCATCTTCATCCTCCTCACCGATTCTCGATTCTCGTAGACGTCTCTCGTAACTTCCGCGAACTCGTGCCTCGATTCCGCGAAGAATATCGGTTGTTGCTGTTGTTGATGTTGATGAAATTGTTGTTGGTGGTGGTTATACTGGTGGTGTTGCGTGCTGTTATTACTATTGTTCGATGAGTGCGAGTGTTGTTGATGATGGTAGTTGTTGTTTTGGGAGCCCCGTTGATTTTGATTCTGTTGCTGCCAGTTGTTGTTGTTGGTCGTTCTTCTGTTGTTGTTGTTGTTGTTGTTCCGTTGATGATGACTGCGACGAGAATCCGTCGAGCGCGGCGTATCTTCGGTGTACGACTCGTCGTCGTCGTCGTCTCCGTCGTCGTCTGCACTATTCTCGACGTTGTCGTTGCTTTTATGATGATGATGATGCGCTCGCTCACGATTGGCTTCGAAACCACCACCCGCATTCGTCGTCGTTTTTATCGCGCCTCTTCCTCCTCCTCCGTCGTTCGAGGAAGCCTCGATTCCTGGAGTTTCTGCCGACATGATGATTTTACGCGAAGAGAGCGAGCAGATCTCTTCTGTAGTTCTTCTTCTTCTGAATTATTGCGTTTTGTGTCCGCGCGATGAACGATGGGTTTTCTAAGAAATTTATGAAGAATTCGAAGCGCAGAAAAGACAGAAACGGAGAAAAAAAGGTGCGATTTTTGGTGCGGAAACGTATACTAAGTAGGGGATGATGTTTTTCTCTCTCTCTCTCTCCTCTCTTTAGTCCTCCTCCAATCGTGGTTTCTTCTTCGTACCATCATCATCATCCACGCGGGCACATTGCGTTTGTGTGCGCGAGATGAACGGGTTTTCTCTTTGTATTGTGAGCACGCTGGCGGTGACCTTCCATAAGCCTGTGTGCGGTTGCAACGCGAGAACTTGGACCGTCTTAGGGTTGATTTTTGTGACCGTGCCAGTGATCACCCCTCGTGTCTTCGCGTCAAAAATCACGGTGTCGCCCACTGTGAGTGCTCGAGCAACCTTTTGAGCGTTGAATGTGCGTTGCATTTTGATTGCTTCCATGACTTGGTTGATCTCGTCGTTGCTCATGTTGCGGATTGCGTGGATTGCTGTTTGAACGTTATTCATATCTAGTGCTGTACCCTCTGTATTTTATGATTTGGAATGAGATCTGAAGTTGTTTTTTTTAGCATTTGAAGAAATTAAGCCGTTTTTACACGAAAAGAGCAAAAGAAAAGTCCGGACACTTCTTCTCTCATTCATCATCATCAACGCGCTAAACTTGACAAAGAGAAGTTCTTCGACGCTTTTCGCAAAGAAGAAAGATGACGACGACAAAAACGACTTCTCCTCCTACCGCAGAAAACGCCGGAACGTCGATTTCGTCGGCGTCTGAATCATCGTTTTTGTCGGGGTCGTTCAAAGTCCACCCGACGGTGTTGCTCTCTTGCACGGACCATCACGTGCGAGCGACAAGAAATGAGAAGACTGTTGATGAACGCGATGAAAAGACGAGGAAGAAAAACGCGCTCGGCGCGGCGGGTTTACTCTTAGGTCACAGAGGTGGTGGTGAAGAAGGAGGACAAGGAAGAGGAGGAGACGCGTTAAGTGCAGAGGAAAAGAAGAGCGCAGCAACAACAAC
>Ga0114997_10005123_pt1 | contig 10058 bp, 11 predicted proteins | sample ArcticOcean_MG_C_2_FD_87045 | JGI IMG/M metagenome (GOLD analysis project Ga0114997, IMG submission 87045) | Marine microbial communities from western Arctic Ocean - ArcticOcean_MG_CB4_136 | ecosystem: Environmental > Aquatic > Marine > Oceanic | place: Arctic Ocean: Canada Basin | collected... | reverse complement strand
TATAACTTTTGCCATTTTATTTTCTCCTTTTAATTAAATTATTTTCCTGAAATACCCATAATGTCAGATTCTTTCATTATACTGTATTCTTTGTTATCTATTTTGATTTCAGTTCCTGACCATTTGCCAAAAAGAACTTTATCTCCAACTTTCACATCCATTGGAATTAATTTTCCATCTTCAGTTTTTGCTCCACCACCAACAGCAATAACCTTGCCTTCTTGGGGTTTTTCTTGTGCTGTATCAGGGATAATTATTCCTCCAGCAGTTTTTTCACTACTGTCTAAAACTTCAATTAGAACTCTATCGTGTAACGGTTTAAATTTCATAAATTCTCCTTTTAATATGCGACTCATATAGCTACTAGCCACACTATTTCAAGGTTAAGTAAAAAAAATATGTAGGTCAAAAAACCAGCGAAATTGTAATTTTTATGAGCTATACCTCACATAATGACTAAGAATTTAGATAATAAAGGATTAAGATCAATTGTTGAGAATTATGATATATTTTATATTGATTTATGGGGTGTTGTTCACAATGGAATAACTCTATATAGAAAGGCAATTGAAGCCTTAGAGCAAATTACCAAAGCAAAAAAAGAATATATTCTTTTAACTAATGCACCAAGACCAAACGAAACAGTAAAGACATTTTTAGAAAAAATGGACTTAAATGAGAAAATTAGAGAAAAAGTTTATACATCTGGAGAAGCTGCATTAAGTTATTTAAATAAGAATTATTTTAGTCAAAAATTTTATCACATAGGTCCTTCTAGAGACTTTGATTTATTTTTAGGGTTCGAAAACAACAAGTCAAAAAATATCAAGGAAAGCTTCTATTTATTGTGTACAGGACTATTCGAAGTTCAAAACGAAGACTTAAACTATTATAAAGAGTTATTTAAAGATCATATCAATAAAAAAATGATTTGTACTAATCCAGATTTAATTGTTGATAGAGGAAACAAGAGAGAATTATGTGCAGGTTCTGTAGCTTTAGTTTTTGAAAAATTAGGAGGTGAAGTTATATATTTTGGAAAGCCATATCCTGAAGTTTATAATCAATCAATAGATAACAAAGGAAAAAAAGTTTTATCAATTGGTGATAATTTAAATACAGATATTAAGGGAGCAAATCTTTTAAGTTATGACTCACTTATAATATCAAATGGAATTCATAAAAATGAAATTAAAAAAGAAGGAATAGAGGTAGTATCAAAAAAATATGAGGTTGTAGTAAATTTTATTCAAACAGAGCTTAAGTGGTAAGGTATGAAATTATATAAAAATTTTAATATTTTAAAAAATCATAAAAAATCAATAATTCTGATTGGAAATTTTGATGGTGTTCACCTTGGGCATCAAAAATTATTTAAATTAGCAAAGAATTATAAAAAAAAATTTGATTTATATATTGGTGTTTTGACCTTTGAACCAATGCCTAAAATGTTTTTTAACAAGAGTTTTAAAAATTTTAGAATATCAAGCATTGATCAAAAAAATAAAATACTTAAAGATTTAGGAGTAGATTTTTTGATTACTAAAAAGTTTGATAAAGATTTTTCAAAAATAAAATCTGATTATTTTATTAAAGAAATTTTATCTAAAAAACTAGAGGCAAAATATATATTTGTTAGTAACAATTTTAGATTTGGAAATAAAAGAGTGGGTGATGTTACACAATTAATTAAAAATGAAAAAATTTGTGATTACAAAATTATAAAACCACAACCACTAGTAGTTAATAAGAAAGTTATTTCTTCAACGTATATTAGGACTCTAATAGAGAAAGGTAATTTAAAGCACGTTAATAAATTGCTAAATAGAAATTGGTCAATAGAAGGAATTGTTCAAAAAGGTAGGCAGCAGGGAAAAAAAATTGGTTTTCCAACTTGTAACATAGATATCAAAGATTATGTAATTTCAATGCCAGGAGTATATGCGGTCAATGTAAAACGAAAAAATTCTGACAAATCATTAAAAGCGATTGCAAACCTTGGTTATAGGCCTACTTTTAATCAAAAAAAAATTTTATTAGAGGTTCATATTTTTAATTTTTCTGGAAATCTTTACAATAAGTATTTATCAGTTGAATTTATAAAATTTATTAGAAAAGAAAAAAAATTTAAGAATGTTAATCAATTAAGAAAACAGATTCAAATCGATCTAAAGATAGCTAAAAAAAATTAATATGAGTAAAGAGAATATAAATTTACCTAAAACTGCTTTCTCAATGAAAGCTAATTTGCAAAATAGAGAGCCTGAGATCTTAGAGTATTGGAAAAAAGTTGATCTTTATAAAGAGTTAAGAAAATTAAATAAAGGTAAGGAAAAATTTATACTTCATGATGGCCCCCCTTATGCCAATGGAAATATTCACATGGGTACAGCGTTAAATAAAATTCTAAAAGATATAATTGTTAAATTTCATCAAATGGATGGAAAAGATGCTGTTTATGTCCCAGGATGGGATTGTCATGGATTACCAATTGAATGGAAAATCGAAGAGCAATATAAAAAAAATAAAAAAAACAAAAATGAAGTTCCAATAACAGAATTCAGAAAAGAATGTAGAGCTTTTGCGGAAAAATGGATTGAAGTCCATAAAACGCAATTTAAGAGATTAGGTGTTGTTGCAGATTGGGAAAATCATTATACTACTATGAGTTTTGATGCTGAAGCACAAATTGTAAGAGAGCTGGGCAAATTTTTAAAAGAAGGAAGTCTTTATAAAGGCTTTAAGCCTGTTCTTTGGTCTACTGTAGAAAAAACTGCATTAGCAGATGCTGAAGTTGAGTATCATGATCATAAATCAGACACAATCTATGCCTCCTTCCCTGTTACAAAATCCAATTTAAAAGAACTTGAGGGAACTGATGTTGTAATATGGACAACTACACCCTGGACAATACCAGCGAATAAAGCCTTGGCTTATAACGAAGCACTAGATTATTTAATAATTCAATTAAGTGACGATGGCGATTTTAAAGATAAAAAAATAGTAGTTGCTGAAGCGTTGTTAGATTCTGTCATTAAGGACTGTGATATTAAAAATTATAAAGAAATAAAAAAATTCAAAGGAAAGGAATTTAAAGATACTATTTGTAGTCATCCATTTTTAGATCTAGGTTATGATTATGAAATTCCAATGCTTGAGGCAAGATTTGTTACAACAGAACAAGGAACAGGTATTGTTCACTGTGCGCCAAGTCATGGGCCAGATGACTTTAACCTTTGTTTAAACCATGGTATTAAAGCTATAGAGACAGTCGATGGAGATGGAAAATATACAAAAAACCTTCCATTGTTTGAAGGTGTGCATATTTTTAAAGCAAACCCAATCGTAATTGAAAAATTAAAAGAACAAAAAAAATTATTATCAAGTGGTGAATTAATTCATTCTTATCCACACTCATGGAGATCAAAAGCTCCACTTGTTCACAGAGCAACCCCCCAATGGTTTATTTCAATGGAAAGTCATGGCCTTAGAAAAAAAGCACTAAAAGCTCTTGATGAGACTACATTTTATCCAAGCAAAGGTAGAGAAAGAATAAAAGCAATGATTGAAACAAGACCTGACTGGTGTGTATCAAGACAAAGAGTTTGGGGAGTTCCGCTGCCAATATTTGTTCACAAAACTACAAAAGAAATTTTAGTTGATGACGAAGTAAATGAAAATATTGCAAAAGTTTATGAAAAAGAAGGCTCTGATTGTTGGTTTTCTGATGATCCACAAAGATTTTTAGGAAATAAATACAAAGCAGAGGATTACGATAAAACTAACGATATTGTAGAAGTGTGGTTTGATAGTGGATGCACACACGCATTTGTTTTAGAAAAAAGAGAAGACCTTCAATGGCCAGCATCAATGTATTTAGAGGGATCTGACCAGCATAGAGGTTGGTTTCATTCGTCATTACTAGAATCATGTGGAACAAGAGGTAGAGCTCCATATGAATCAATTTTATCACATGGTTTTGTTGTAGATGGCAAAGGTCTTAAAATGTCAAAATCTTTAGGAAATGTAATTGCACCTGAGGATATTTTAAAAAAATATGGAGCTGATATCATAAGAATATGGGTTGCCTCGTCAAATTATGAAGAAGATTTGAGAATAGATTATTCAATTTTAGAACAACATGCTGATTCATATAGAAAAATTAGAAATACCTTTAGATATTTGTTAGGTAATTTAAATGATGATTTTAAAAAAATTGATATGGAAAAAATAGAATTAGATCAGTTACCAGAATTGGAGCAGTATATGCTTCATAAAATTTATGATTTAAATGAGAAATTTAAAGATTATTTTAAATTGTATGACTTTCATAATCTTTACAAAGAACTTTTAAATTTTTGTACTGTTGATTTATCAGCATTTTATTTTGATATTAGAAAAGACGTTTTATATTGTGATCCAAAAAATTCAAAAAAAAGAAAAAGCTGTATTTTAGTATTAAACATTATTCTTGAGTCATTACTCAAATGGTTTGCTCCTATACTTTCATTCACAACGGAGGAAATCTATACATTAATAACGAAAGATAAAAAAAGTATCCATCTTGAAAAATTTATTGAATTTCCAAAATTATTTAAAAATAAAAAATTAAATGAAAAATGGATGGAATTAAAAAAAATTAGGGAAATATGTAATGTTAGCATTGAAACTAAAAGAGCAAGCAAAGAAATTGGATCTAGTTTAGAAGCGAATTTAACAATTAATTTAGATGAAAGATTGTTAAAAATTACAAAAAATACAAATTTTTCTGAATTATGTATTACCTCTAATGTGGTAATCCAAAAAATAGATTCAGATGAGATAAGTGTTATAACAACAAAAGCTGAAGGAAATAAATGCCCAGTTTGTTGGAAAATTAACAAAGATAAATGTGAAAGACATAGAGATTAAATCCAATATCAAATGTTTAAAATAAATTATAAAGATATTTTATTAGGCTCCTTAATAACTTTAACTATTTTTTTAGTGGATAGAATATCTAAAATATATGTTCTTGAAATAGCTGAACAAGGAAATGTGCTGGATATATATGTAACACCTTATTTAAATTTATATTTAATCTGGAATAAGGGAATTGCTTTTGGTTTATTTTCTTTTAATACAAATTATATTTACAACTTAATAACATTAGTAATATTTGTAGTCATTATCATTATTTTAGTAATGATTATTAAAGCTAATGGTTTGAAAAAATATTTATTATTAGGAATATTGGGAGGATCTTTAGGAAATATTTTTGATAGAATATATTATTCAGCAGTCCCAGATTTTATTGATTTACACATAAATGGATTTCATTGGTTCATTTTTAATATCGCAGATATATTTATTACATTAGGTATAATAGGACTTATTTTTGACGAAATTATATATAATATTAAAAATAATGAAAAAAATTAAAAAAATATTTTTTATCCCATTGATATTTCTAATAGTTTTGACAAGCTGTGATAGTGTAAAAGAAGGATTAACAGGTTCTAAAAAAAAAAACAGTGATGAATTTTTAATAGAAAAAAAAAATCCACTAACTAAACCACCAGATTATGAAAAACTGCCAAGTCCAGACCAAGCAGTAGAAGATGAAGAGACTGATAATGATGATTTTAATTTAAAAAAATTATTAGGTAAATCACAAAAAAACACAAAAAAAAAAGCTAGCACTCAAACTCAAAATAGTAATTTAGAAAAATCTATTTCAGATAAAATTAAAAATAATTAATGTTAACAAAAAATATTAAGTTCAAAAATTTTTTAGTTAAATCAACAAATTTAAAAATAGAAAGGATTTATAAAGATTTATTAAAAAATGCACCTCAGGTTTTTGAAACACTTAAATCTAATTATAAATATAGTTATTCTAAAAAATTGGTTTTTAAATATAAAAAATTTTCAAATATAAGAATAATTGGAATGGGTGGTTCAATTCTTGGTTCTGAAGCTATTTATAATTTCTTAAAAAAAAAGATTAAAAAAAATTTAACTTTCATAAATAATTTAAATAGTAATGCCTCATATCATAAAGATAAAAAAGTTAATTTGAATTTAATTATTTCTAAATCAGGAAATACATTAGAAACAATAACGAATGCTAATATATTAGTAAAAAATAAAGATAAAAATATAATTATTACAGAATATAAAAATAGTTACTTAACAAAGTTAGCAAAAAAACTTAAGTCAGAAATAGTTGATCACAGAAATTATATAGGAGGCAGATATTCTGTTTTGTCTGAAGTAGGCATGCTCCCAGCAGAGCTAATGAATTTAAAAGAAAATAAATTTAAACAATTTAATCAACTTATTAAAAATAAAAAATTTATTAACAATCTTATTAACAATGTTGGTGCAACATTAAGCTTTATTAAGGAAAGAAAGTATAACTCAGTGATCTTAAATTATGATGAACAATCAGAAAGCTTATTTAAGTGGTACCAGCAATTAATATCAGAAAGTCTAGGGAAAAAATCACAAGGAATTTTGCCAGTTATTTCAAGTATGCCTAAAGATAATCATAGTTTAATGCAGCTATATTTAGATGGGCCTCAAAAAAACTTTTATACTTTTTTTAATGTTCTAGAAAATGATATAGTTAAAATTAGAAATAAATTTATACTTAATTCACATAAATATTTAAAAAATAAATCTATAGAAAAAATTAAACAATCTCAAATGCTAGCTACTGAAAAGGTTTTTTTATCAAAAAAAATACCATTTAGAAGCTTTGTGACAATTAAAAGAAATGAACAAACATTAGGTGAATTATTCTGTTTTTTTACCTTAGAAACAATTTTGCTTGGTAGAGCATTAAAAGTAAATCCTTTTGATCAACCTTCAGTTGAATTAATTAAAAAAGAAACAAAAAAATTTTTAATTTAAATAATATTAGCAAAAATAATTTTTGAAATGCCATAATTTTTTGTCAAAATAATATTAAAATTATCTGGAAAGAAATCTTTCTCTTTTTTATGTCGGTGGATTATTATTACACCATTTTTTTTTAGTAATTTTAATTCGCTAATTATATGCAATAAGTTCGTTAATCTCTTTTCTTTATATGGCGGATCTAAGAAAATAATTTCAAATGTTTCAGTTAACGATTTGAGTGTATTTTTTTCAAAAATGTCTTTTTCTATAATATTTGAGTAATTTGGAGATTTTAAATTCCCTATATTTTTTTTAAGCACAGGTAATACTTTTTTATAATTTTCTAAAAATACCACAGATATGGCTCCTCTCGATAGACACTCCAGACCAAAAGATCCCACACCTGAAAATAAATCAAGAATACAGGAGTTTTCGACATTTACATTTAGCAATTTCGAATGTTCTATAATGTTGAAAATAGACTCTTTAGTTAAATCTTTAAGTGGTCTTGTTAAACTATCTTTTGGTTGTAAAATTTTTTTACCTTTAAAATTTCCAGATATAATTCTCATTCATCAATTACCTTATATCCAATATCTTTCCTAAAAAAACCACCAGACCAATTAAGCTTATTAATTAAATTAAAAATTTTATCTCTACTTTCTTTAAAATTAGATGAAAGGCTTACAAAATTAATCACCCTGCCACCATTAGAGTAAGTTTTTTCTTTATTTTTTTTTGTTCCAGCATGATAAATAAATTCATCTTTATTTAAATTAATCTTATCAATATTTTCAATTAAAATTTCATTATTATATTTTTCAGGGTACCCTTTTGAGCAAAGAACAATGCATAAGCTTTTTTTATTATACCAATCAATTTTTATATCCTTTAATTTTTGTGAGCAGCAAGCCAAAATAATATCAAGTAAATCTGTTTTTAATTTAGGCAATATAGTTTGACACTCTGGGTCGCCCATTCTTACGTTGTACTCAATTAAATATGGCTCATCATTAACAATCATTAAACCAGCATATAAAAAACCTTTATAATGAGATCCCATTTCATTAAGTGCTTTGATTGTTGGCCTAATTATTTTTTTTAATATCTTTTCTTCAAGTTCTTCATTTATTAATCGTGATGGAGAGTAAGCACCCATGCCCCCAGTATTTGCTCCTCTATCTCCCTCTAAAACTCTTTTATGATCTTGTGCTGTTTCAAATGTTTTTATAGTTTTACCATCACTTACTATAAAATAACTCATTTCTTCACCATCAAGAAACTCCTCTATTAATACATTTTTAGCTTTACCAAATTTTCCTTTGAAAATCTCTTTTATAGCAATACAAGCATCATTTTTTTGATCACAAATATAAACTCCTTTTCCAGATGCCAGTCCATCAGCCTTAACAACCAATGGAAGTTGTGCTTTGTCTAAAAAAAATAACGCTTCTTCAGAATTTTTAAAAATCCCAAACTTTGCTGTAGGAATCTTATATTTTTCACATATTTTTTTTGTAAAAATTTTAGATCCCTCTAGTTGTGATGAAATCTTATCAGGCCCAAATATATTTATTCCACTACCTTTAAAAAAATCTACTATTCCATCTACTAATGGTTTTTCTGGACCAACTACAATTAAGTCTATTTTATTATCTAGTGAAAATTCTTTTATTTTATTAAAATCTGATAAATCAATTTCTATATTCTCTGCAATTTCAGACGTTCCTGCATTACCTGGAAAACAATAAATCTTTTTTACTTTTTGTGATCTTTTTATGGATTGACAGAGTGAGTGCTCTCTTCCGCCACTTCCAATTATTCCAATAATCATATAGATGTGTATAAACTAAAAATGAATAAAAAATTAGCAAAAATAAAATATTTACCAAATAATTTTCAAATTATTGAAAATGGTGACCATGTAATCTGTGCGCTTTCGGGAAAGGTAATAAAATTAGAAAATCTTAATTACTGGAATGTAGATCTTCAAGAACCTTATTATTCTTATATAGAAGCTCATCAAAAAAAAGAAAGTAGTTAGAAATTACTTCCAACGATTATGAGACCAAATCCATTGATCAGGATTTTTTAAAATCATTTTTTCAAGAATAGAATTCAATTGAAGAGTTATAGAATCAATGGAATCTTCATTGGTATATTTAATAGGATTATAGATGGTCAATTGAAAGCTAAGATCTTTTTTGCGCTCAATATATATTGGAACAACCTTACAGTTAAATTTTTTGACAAATTGAGCTGGTATAGTTGTTGTATAAGCTTTTTGTTTAAAAAAATCTGACTTAATGCCCTCAGATACTCTTTGATCAATCATAAGAGCAATAGAAGTTTTTTTTTTAAAAAATAAAAGTAATTGTTTCATACCAGAAATTCCTTTTTTGATTTGATTCTGACAAATATATTTTTTTCTTATTTTTTCCATTACAAAATTTAAAAATTTATTATTGAGAGGCCTATATATTGCTGCTAATTCAATTCCAGATCTCTCAATATGCATTGCCATTAATTCAAAATTATTGAAGTGGCCAGATATAAATATTACAGGCTCCTTATCTCTTTTTATATTTTCTAGAATTTCTTGACCATCTATATGAATTTTATCTTTTAAATTAGATTTTCTAAAATTTTTGATAAAAACATATTCGGCTAAAATTTTTCCATAATTCCCCCACATATTACTAGTGATAGTTTCAATTTCTTTTCTAGTTAAATTAGGAATTGCTCTAAGTAGATTTTTTTCTATTATTTTTTTTGATCTAAATAATGGACCTAAAAATTTTATTAAGCAGTCTGAAATAATAACAGCAAATTTTTTACCAATAAGTTTGAATATTAAGAAAAAGGTTATAATTATTATAAATTGAAAAAAGTATTTTAAAGTTTTCATAATTGTGATTTTATAAAATTAATTAGCTCATTTTCTTCTTTAATAATTATTTCAATTTCTAAAAATTCAATTCCTTCAAGGTTTTTATTATCGATTTTTAAATAATCTTTTTCGGTAGTCAAAATTTTAGCATGCAATTTTTTTGCAAGGAGTTTAATTTTGTCAATATCTTTTGACGAGTATCGATAATGATCTGAAAATTTAATTTCCTTAATTATATTAATTTTATTTTTTATAAGAGTTTTTTTAAAACTATCTGGATTTC
>Ga0114997_10005122_pt1 | contig 10058 bp, 7 predicted proteins | sample ArcticOcean_MG_C_2_FD_87045 | JGI IMG/M metagenome (GOLD analysis project Ga0114997, IMG submission 87045) | Marine microbial communities from western Arctic Ocean - ArcticOcean_MG_CB4_136 | ecosystem: Environmental > Aquatic > Marine > Oceanic | place: Arctic Ocean: Canada Basin | collected... | reverse complement strand
TATTCTTGAAGATGTTTTTGAATCTTTCTTAGGCGCGATATATTTAGATAATAATTATGAAATTACCAAAAATATTATATTAAATATAGTTGAAAAATATATAGATTTTACTGATTTTATCATCAAAAATAATAATTATAAAGAACAAATTATTAAATATTTACAACATAATTATAAAGAAAATCCGCAATTTAAAGTTACAGTTGATGAAGATGATGAAAAAATATATAATTGTAATCTAATTTTCAAAAATAAAGTTATATCTAGAGGAACAGAGAAAACAAAGAAAAAATCAGAACAAGACGCTGCTAAAAACGGATTAATCCATTTTAATGTTCTAAATGAATAATTTATATTATAATATTATATATATGATCAAGAATATTATTCTGAGTGATAAGATATATTCTATTTTATTAAAATATTTTAAAGGCAGTATTGCGGCGTTGAATAAAATAGATTTAGAAGATTTAAGTAACGGCATATTCAATGATAAAGATGTCCAAAATATTGATGAAAAAACAATTAAAGAATTAAGAAAAATATTAAGAGATAGAGATAAACATGACTTAAATCCTACATTACCAGATTGGCACGATAATCAAAAACTAGTTAAAGAAAATTTAAAAAAATATTTCCCTGATGATGAAGAATCATCTAAAGATGATGATACAGAAGAATCAGATGAAGAAGAAGAAGATAAAGGTGATGAAGAAGAATTAGATAAAGAAGATACCGATGAACCCTTCTATCCTTTTCCAGGTGATGGTAAAGGTGATGATGAAGAAGCTAAACAACCGGCCGATTTAACGGTATCAGATCATGAATTTAAAAAAAAAGAAAAAGAAGCTTTATCAAAGCAAAATTGGACATTAAAGTCATTATCTAAAAAAATAGAACAATTGAAAGATAAAGATTCTATATCATCTGAAGAAAAAAAACTATTAAAAGAATTAGAAGGGATAGAGGCAAAAACTAATATCCAACTCAAAAATATACCAGCAAAACTAAAAGATAATTTACAATTTAATTTTATATCGTCATTCAGTACAACTGAATTTAATATAGCCGATGAAATGTCTGAATTTATTTTAAAAACAACTAAGCAAAAAATAAGGAAAAATGATAAAGATAGATTATCTAATTTATCAATAGTTGATGCAACATCATGTATAGGAGGGAACACCTTATCATTTGCTAAATACTTCACGCATGTTGATTCAATAGAAATAGATGAAGATAACTTTAAAATATTAAAGCATAATATTAAAGTCTCTAAAAAATTACATGACTTATATAAACCATCACTCATAGGCAAAATTAATTCTTATTTAGGAGACTATAAAGATATATTACCAGATAATATAAAACATAATGATATCATTTTTTTCGATCCTCCATGGGGGGACGTATATGATATTAAAAACCCAAAAATGCCTATGTTAGGTGATGATACTGTTCCTGAATTTATAGAAAAAGTATGTGGTCAATTTAATCATGTATTTGTAAAATTACCCCCGAATTTAGACATGGGCGATTTTAAAATTGATAAAACAATGAAATATAAAAAAATGAAATTAATATATCGTAATTGCCAACAAAAAGTTAAAGAAATTAAAGATAATAAAGTTGATGAACATATTGAATATGAATATAAATATGTTTTATCACAAAGAAAAGCATATGTGAAATGGATTAATAATGAATTTTATAATAAATTAATCGCCAATGCAGACGAATCCATATTTAAAAATTATCAACTTTTTGTAAAAGGATATTTATCATTAGAAACACCTTTCAGAGGATTACTTGTATATCATGGTTTAGGAACAGGTAAAACAGCTACTGCTGTAATTACTACAGAAGGGTTATCTCATATGAGAATAAATACATTATTACCTAAATCTTTAAAAGATAACTTCATCAATGAAATAAAAGAATGGGGTGGTGATTTTTACGATATAAATAATAGTAATTGGGTATTTTATGATATTCACGATATCAATAGCAAAACAAAAATTAAAGACTATTTATTTAAAGGACTTAATTTAGATCGTGATATTATTAAAAGAGTTCACTCAGAGACTTTAAAAAAAATTAAAGATGAAGTATCTGAATCTCTTAAAGATATAAAAGATGAAAAAGAAAGAGATATTGAAATTAAAAAAATAATGAAAGGGAAAAAATCCCAAATAGGTCATGGATTATTTATTAAAATTGATGATGTTTATGAAGAAGGTATGGATATTTTAACCGTAGATGGTGAATTAAAACCAAATAAAAAAATATCCGCATATGATAATATTAACCAATTATCAGATATTCAATTATTACAATTAAATGTACAATTAGATAATATAATATTAAACAAATATAATTTTATACATAGTAATGCTCTACCAACAATTACAGAAGAACAATTAAAACATTTTGATATAAAAGACGATGTAGCTATTAAAATATTACAAGATGATGGTAAAAATCCAACAGATAGACAAAAACTTATGAATAATTTAGTCGAAAAATATAAAGAAAATAAAAAATATGGAATATTTTCACCATTTAGAAATGAAGTAATTGTTATTGATGAAGTTCATAATTTAATTAGTCAAATAACAAATAATAGAGGGCCTTCATTAATTTTTTATGATTGGATTACTAATAGTGTTGATACTAAAATTATATTTTTATCAGGAACACCTATTATTAATGAACCATCAGAAATAGCATATTTATTTAATATGCTCAAGGGAAAACAACAAGTATATGAATTCACCCTTAAAATGACTGGCGATATAGATGAAATTACTAATAAACTTAAAGAAATATTTTATAATAATATATCTTGTATTGAACAACTATATGTTAGGAAATATAAAGGCAAAATAATTGTATCATTTATTAAAACAAAATCTAATTTTGCTAATATATTAGATGATGATGGTAATGTAAAAACATTAAAATATAATGATTATTCATTTAATGAATTTATGAAACAAATATATATAGGTTTACACAAATTTATAGATAAAAAATTGATATCTCCTAATGAAAAAGAATTTAAAGCAATCGATAAAAAAGAATTAAAATATATTACTGATGGTAAACAAAAGATATTTGATGAAGATTCTGGTATAATATTCAATAAACATCATAAATTATTTGAAATATATAATGACGAAGAACAATTAATAGATTTATCTAATAATATGGAATTTATGGATTATTTCTTTGATGAAGATTATAATATCCCTCCTAGAAAACAAGTCCTTTTAAGAAGATTGTTGATGGGCTTAACTTCATATTATCCTATAGATAGATCAGCTATATCTTTCATGCCTGAAATTGTAGATCCTACAATGAATATCATTGAATATAATGATTATAATATCACAAAAAAAATAAATTTAGTAGATTGTCAAATGTCTTATGAACAATTTAATGAATATGAAGTGAAATTTAATAAAGAAACAGAAGAAGATATTAAGAAATTCTCTAAAAAAACTATTTTTGAAGACGAATATTTTCATTATTATGGTGGTACAAGACAAACTTGTAATATTATTTATAATGTTGAAGGGAATACTAAACTTAAATATTCATTAATGAATCAAGATAAAAACTTTTCAGATAATCTATCGACTTTTTCACCCAAAATGTTCAATGTTGTCAAAAATATGAACAAATTCATTAAAGATGATAAACCTACAGGTAAAGTATTATTATATAGTGTTTACAGGAATGATGGTGGTTCTGGAGCATTTGAACAAGTCCTCATTAATTTAGGATATGAAAAATATGATTATGAATCCAATCATATAGATGATTTAATTAAAACAAATAGTAAAAAGAAAAGATACACATTTATATCTGGTGAAGCTGAAGATAATAATGAAGAAAACAAGAAAGCATATAATAATTCTGATAATATATCTGGTGAATATATTCAAATAATGATTATATCACAATCAGGCGCAGAAGGTATATCATTAACATGTGTAAGACAAGTTCATATATTAGAACCATATTGGAATAATGTAAGAATGGACCAAGTTTTTGGTAGAGCTATAAGAAGAGATTCTCATATTGGTCCTGATAAAAGTAATCCTTGGTTACCTAAAGATGAACAAAATGTTGAACAATATTTATATTTGACATTATTTCCAGAGGGAGGGAATATAAAACAAATATTTGATTCTATTAAATCACAAGAATGGGATATTGTAAAAGACATCACTCATCAAGAAAACTTTGAACAATATTTATTAGATAATCATAAGAATGTCTATGTAATGATACAAAAAATATTAAATATTAAATCATCATCCAAATATGGGACATCTGATGAAATGTTATTTAATATCATGGAAAGAAAATATAATATTACTGAAAAATTAAATGATATCATTAAAGAATCATCTGTTGATTGTTTAAAACATACTACTGATAATCCTATTTTGAATAGTAAATGTATTCAATTTACATCCAAACTGGAAAACGAAATGGCTTATTTCCCTGGTCTAGATTCCAATGAATTAAATCAAATAGATACGATGCAATTAAAAGCACAATCTGAACCACATTTTATAGCACCCGATAATATAGTTGTACCAACTACAAATTCTACAGATAATATATTTTCATATTATAAAATTAACGAAAAATATAAAGATGAAGATATAAGATATATTAAAGAAAATGGTAAAATCGTATGTGATTTCTTCTATGACGAGAATAAATTCTTCGTTTATGAAAATGAAAAGTTCTCATTAAATAGTAAAATAACAAATAAATTTTCAGTTGTTCAATCTATTTATCATATACCTTTTGATGACGATATTTATGATCAAAAAATCTCTAAAAAACAATTCCCAAGTATTGAATCAATATCATATAATAGATTTTTAGTAGGATATAAAATTAAATATAATATTAATGATAAATTATTCTTCACACCCAAGAATGAACACGATTTAAATATATTCAAATTATATGATTACAAAACATATTTAGATAATAATTATACAATATCTGATAAAGATAGTTTCTTCATAATTCATAATAATGATTTTTATGAATCAGATTAAATTTTTATCTAATATTATAGTATAAAATGCTGAAGTCGTATAAAAAAATAGCACCCTCGCAAAATCTACGCGGCCCGGTCGCCCAAAACAGCACCCCGGCACCGCATGTACTCCCCTCAGGTGCCAACTGGGACCAATCCATATACGCGGAGCACAACGCGCCATCCAAATTTACCGCGCAGCTGCCCACCACCGCTCCACCGCATGTGCTCCCGCCGGGCGAGCATGCATTGACGGAGGATGAGGCGGCACACCTAAAGGATATGGAGGCCCTCCTAACCCCGCCCGTCGCGGTGTCCTTCGCCACGCGCTGGCCGACGCGCGCGGAGGCGTCCGTGGCAGTCGGGGGCGACGAACCCACCGTCCCCCCTCCCATGACCGATATCTCTAATGTGGAAAATTACGACGCGGATTATTCCATCTTCGGCACCCCGCACCGCAGCGGCAGATTACCGCGCACACTGAGACGATTGCGAAAAAGTGGTGCCAGAGCGTTGGAGGCGGCGCAAAAGATGCGAGGGCGTACACGGCAGGCCGACGAACTCAGGCAGGATGATCTCAGCGATCGGTTAGCCGAGCAAGTGCATCCACGGCAGGCCGACGAACTCTGGCAGGATAATCTCCGCGCTCTGTCCGCCAAGCAAGAGAAAGAGCGCAAGTCCCAGGGGCCGGCGCAACGTGATTTTGTTACGCAAGGGTTTGAAGTGCCGACATCGGTGAAAGATCTATACCTGAAACCGCCCGGGTATGTTGAGTTGGGTGGGGGTGGGAAATGGAAAAAAAGAAACACTAAAAAAAGAAACACCAAAAAAAGAAACACTAAAAAAAAGAAAAGAAACCCAAAAAAAATAAAATCTAAAATAAGGAAATCTAAAGTTAAAAAATCTAAAAGAAGAACCTACATAAAAAGGAACTAATTATTTATAAAATTATTTTAAATATTATTATATAATGAATAATAATAAAATATGGGGACCACAAGCATGGACCTTTTTGCATACAATTACATTAAATTATCCTGATAATCCTACTAATCAAGATAAAAATAATTATTATAGTTTTTTTAGTAATTTAAAACATGTATTACCGTGTGAAAAATGTAAAACACATTATAATGAAAATTTTAATAAATATAATTTAGAACAAAATCTTAATTCAAAAGACGATTTAGTAAAATGGTTAATTGATATTCATAATGAAGTCAATAAATCTAATGATAAAAAAATATGGACATATGATGAAGTATATAATGAATATAATAATATTTATAATCCTTCAAACACAGTGAATAATATTATTATTTTTGTAATAATTTTAATAATTTTTATCTTTATTTTTTTTCTTTTTAATATATATGCCGATAAAAAAATTAATTGCAAATAAAATATTCACTGATGAAGAAATTAAAGAATATCAAGGCACATGGATAGATGAATCTTTTATTAAACATCCGATCGTAGAAGAAGATACTGATGTTTATTATATTAATGATGATGGATGTGAAAAATTATTATTGAAATTTAGGAAAAATGTTATTACTGATAATGAAATAAGATTAGGATGGAAATCATATAAAGATTTGGCTAAACCAAGCCGAGGGAGAGGAGCATCGGCCGGTCCCATAGATTTAAGTGGTCAATACTGGGGCAAAAGAACTGTTGTTAATAATAAAAAATGGATGACTAATTATTTAACACCTAAAGGTGAAGTATCTAAAATGAAAGTTAATAATCAAGTAGCATCTAATGCCATCGGTTTCTTCGATGCCGATAATAAAATGTGTAAATTACCGTGTCGTTTGACACATTTTACTAGGACTAATTTTGACAAATATCAAGAAGGATTTCCCTTCCTACAAAAAATTGATAAATTATATAATACATTAATTCCTGAAGCGCATAAAAGACAATTAGATAGGGCAAATATAAAATCACATCTTAAAATACCTGGTACGGCATTTTCTACAGTAACGATTAACAGAAATTTTAGAACTGCATTACATAGAGACGCAGGAGATTTTAGAGAAGGATTTGGTAATTTAACTGTAATTGAAAGAGGTAAATATCATGGAGGATATACAGTATTCCCGCAATTTGGAGTTGCTATTAATCTCAGAAATAATGATTTCGTTGCCATGGACGTCCATCAGTGGCATTCGAATACGAAAATGTATGAAACAGAAGAAGATAAAGCATACAATGAAGCAATACCAAAGGTTTATAAAGATAATCCAGATGTAGGAACAGCCGGAATATATGAATTATATACAAGAATATCATTTGTATGTTATCTGAGAGAAAAACTATTGAAGTGTCCAGATGATATAGATCCTAGATTTTTAACTAAATCAGATAATCATAAAATTAAAGATGTAATAAAAACATAATATAATATATATAATGCCTATACAAAATAAGGATAATAGTCATAAAGATAAAGATAAAGATAATAAAGATAATAGTAAACTAAAACCAAAACAAATATTTCCTCCAATGTATGAACAGCGTTGTAGAAATGTTGATAGTCTTTTAGAATTTTATTTAACTGAATTAAATGGAATTAATGTTATCATAAAAGTATTAATGATAGGAATATTTTTTAAAATATATTTGAATAGTAAATTTAATAATAAATTTATATTAGGATTATTAGTTATATTAACATTACAAGTTTTAATTCATATATCATTACTAATAGTAAGTCTACCGTTTTTATGTGATAGTAGTAATTATGGTTGGAAATATGCTGGTAAAATAAATAATCCAATATATAAATTTTGTACTTTAAAATATAATTTTTATTATTCTAATTATTTCTGGTTTTTTGATTCAGTTTTACCTAATATATTTTTATTGATAATTACTTATTATATATTACAAAAAGGTTATAAAATTAATTAAGTTATTTAGTTACAGATACTAATTTACCATTAACATATTTTCTATTTTCTCCTATTATATCGCCTTTGTGTCCACCGCAATCATAAACACAAGTATCTATACCCATAGAATCTAATAATTGTAATATAACTAATAATGTTATAATTATTCCAACAAATCCTAATCCATATTTCAATATTTTCATTTATACTATTATAATATTTTTTATTTAAAGATTTATATCCTTTATTAAATTTATAATATGATTTTTATAAATTTAATATATAATATATAATATAATATATAATGCCGCAGTCGACCGAAACTAAACCCACAGCGGCACAACAGCTGGCAGAGAAGCAGCGACTGGCTAAGATACGTCAGAATAAAATGGAGGCGGAGGATAATGAAGTGAAACCCCCCGCCGACATGAGGAGTCCGTACGAGGATAAGGATGATGGTTGGTGGCCGTGGGGGGGTGGCAAAAGAACTAAAAGATCTAAAATATCTAAAAGATCTAAAAGATATAAAAGATCTAAAAGACCTAAAATATCTAAAAGACCGAAAAGATCTAAAATATCTAAAAGATCTAAAATATCTAAAAGATCTAAAAGAACCAAAACACCAAAAAGACCTAAAAGATCTAAACGTTCAAGAAGGAATAGAACAATTAAACGAAAAAATTATTCAAAAAGAATACAATCTGGGGGAGGGGATATCGAAGAGGTGGTTTCCGAATATCCTCCTGTGTATACATTCACAGGGGATGAGACCAAGGGAGACCTGGTATCCTTCGTTTATGGTGGTACAGTAGATAGAACACTCAAGGGCAAACCCCTCAAGAAGGAACATGGGTGGCCTTTTCGCGTACAGCAAGGCGATAAAAAGGGGGACAGGATGATCTGGGACATCGATGAGGAAGACTGGAAATTTATAAAAGCTCGGGCGCGCCCGAGCAGGTTTGACAGCGACATGCCAGAGGTTCAAACAAACGATCTGACCGCCTATACGATGGATGGTGATGATGTGGGCGGCTACTCACATTATGCTTTGGACCAACCTCCCTGAAGTCGAGGTTCATCGAGCCTTCTAAAAACGACCCATGGGATGATGCGATTAGCAGTTCTGGAGTTATAACAGAATTTACCGAACCAATAATTTAAGATAATATTTCATTATACTTTTTTGGCTTTTTTTTTATTTAAAGATTTGTAAATATTTATAGATAATATGGAAAAGTTATCTGTAATTACATTATTTAATGATTATATTAATTTTAAGGATCTAATGTTATATAATTTTGATAATATTGAATATCCTAAAGAATTAATTGAATGGATTATAGTTGATGATTCAAAAGAATATAATGGTAATTTATTTCCTATGAATGATAATATTCTTTATATTCATTTTAAAGAAGAGGAAATTAAAGAACATTTAGAGAAATGCTTCAAACAATTTGATGTTTATAAAAATGGTTTGGAGTTTGAAAATGATCAAAAAAAAGGTGAATATGAATATCATTTAAATTTATTAAGATTACCATCAGGATTTAAACGAGATTATGCTGTTGGTTTATCATCAAATCCTTATATCTTACATTTAAATTTTGATTGCGTTTATTTAAATAATGATATAAAGAAAAAAATCAATATTTTAAAAAATAAAAGAATTGAATGTTTATATTCAGATTATATGATTACATACAATATTAAAAATAATCAATTTGGAAAAATGGCTAGTATGAAATCTGAAGCTGGATTATTTCATACAAAAGAATTCTGGAAAAGAAAAGGATTCAAATGGGATGAAATGTATAATGAAGCAAATGATTTTTATTATGGTAATGGTATAACAAGAGTTCATTATAAAGAAAGTATAATTCAATTATTAACAAATCATAATTTTAATAAATATGAAGTAGAAAGTAATTCAACAACACATAGTAATTATAAACATATAAAAATGCCAGATATTGTAAATAATATTAATAATAAATTATATGATTTACAAGTAGAAATGAATGATTTATTACACTCAAAAAAAATAAATATAGCTTGTATAAATTCAGAAAAGATTATTGATAAAAAAT
>Ga0114997_10005121_pt1 | contig 10059 bp, 7 predicted proteins | sample ArcticOcean_MG_C_2_FD_87045 | JGI IMG/M metagenome (GOLD analysis project Ga0114997, IMG submission 87045) | Marine microbial communities from western Arctic Ocean - ArcticOcean_MG_CB4_136 | ecosystem: Environmental > Aquatic > Marine > Oceanic | place: Arctic Ocean: Canada Basin | collected... | reverse complement strand
ATAGACTACGAAGACAACTTAATTCGTCTTGATCTAAGAATGCCACCGAGTGGGGAAAATAAAGTACAAGACATTCTTAAACACGCTAATCAAACAGCTAGTAATTAGGGAAAAGAGTGTCCAATAAATATTTTATCGACCATTAAAGCACAATCAGTTTAACGTGCTTTACGGCTATACGTTTTTTACCATGAGGTTTTTTGAAAAAAATATCTACCTTTATATCATCCTCGCTACCATCTCGTTTAATAATAATTCCTGTCCCAAATTTTGGATGCAGAACTTTTGCGCCAATAGCGTAGGGAGTGTCTGTGGTTTCGCTTGAAAATGAAGGTGCTGGAACTCCATCGACACTAACCACCGGTATCGATTTTTGATACCGAGGGGTTTCTATTCGACTCTTATTAACCATCACATCAGGTGGGATGGCCATTAAAAACTGAGAGGGCGGATAATTGAAGGTACTTCCATAAATTCTTCTTATACGTGCATTGCTGACACACAGTTTCTTCTTAGCTCGAGTGATACCAACATAACACAAACGTCTCTCCTCCTCATATTCTTCCGGATCAGACATAGAACTCGCATGTGGTAGAAGACCATCTTCCAAGCCAAGAATATAGACCGAATCATACTCCAGACCTTTGCATGTATGAAGGGTCATCATCTGCAAAACTCCCCGTGAATCATCGATCGAATCAGAATCGGAAACCAGCGCCGTAGTATCTAAAAAATCCTGTAACGTTTCCCCTCTTTCTTCTGATTGTTGAATGGCTGTAAAAAGTTCGTTTAATGTGTCGATACGATCTTTGCTTTCACGAGTGGCATCATTTTTCAACATATCCCCATAGCCTGTTCGCTCAACAACCTCTTGTAAAAAATCAACTAAACTAGAGTTTTCATAAAACGTGCTCAAGTCATCCATTATTTTCACAAAATTTAAAATATTTTTTGTCGACCCAGAGGCAACTACCTTGGAAAGGCATGCCTGCCTCAAGCCTTCCATAAGGGGAATCTCTTTAAGATCACTAAATTTTTCTATCTTATCTATCGATGTTTTACCAATCCCGCGAGCCGGAACATTAATAATTCGCCGCAGAGACACTGAGTCTAAAGGATTAAATATCACCCGCACGAATGCGAGAATATCTTTAATTTCCTTTCGTTCATAAAAACGGAATCCACCAATCAGTTTATATGGAATATTGGACCCTCTTAAAGCTTCTTCCATAATACGAGACTGCGCATTGGTCCGGTACAAAACTGCCATATCATTAAAAAGAACCCCTTCTTCCTGATTATGTTTGATAATAAACTCACATACTGAGCGAGCTTCATCTGCCTCATCCTCAGCGCGATAGTAAACTATGGGTTCTCCTTGTTCATTTTGAGTCCAAAGTGTTTTTTCTTTACGGTTTCTATTTTCAGATACCACTCCGGCAGCAGCTTTAAGAATCGTTTGAGTTGAACGATAATTTTCCTCTAATTTAATCACACAGGTGCCTGGAAAATCTTTTTCAAAGTTTAAAATATTTTCAATATTTGCACCTCTCCATCTATAAATACTTTGATCGTCATCTCCTACCGCACAAACATTGCCATGCTTGGAAGCAAGCAATCTTACTAGTTCATACTGCGTTGCGTTAGTATCCTGAAATTCATCTACTAAAATTTGCTGAAACTGATTACTATATCGATCTAAAACAGTCTCCGATTCTTTTAAAAGGCAAACTGACATCATAAGAAGATCATCAAAGTCCAACGCATTACTTTTTTTTAAATTTTTCTGGTACAACGGATAAACTTCAGCTGCTTTCATTTTGGCACCAAAAGTTAGATCATCTGTATTAATATCTTTCGGAAAAAGAAAATCATTTTTAAAGCTGCTGATATGGTTTAACAATGCCTTTGGAGTGACTGTTTCTTTATCGATACCCGCTGACTTCATACATTGTTTGATCAGCGATAGCTGGTCTGCTGAGTCGTAAATGACAAATTCCCTAGAATAACCTATTTCATTAATATGCCTTCTAAGGAGTCGGAGGCAAAAAGAATGGAACGTGCTAATCCATGGTGGCGTTACGCCATCACTAGAAAGCATATTGAGAACACGATGCTTCATTTCACCAGCTGCTTTATTGGTAAAAGTAATCGCGATTATATGGTCAGGGTGCATACCCTCTTGAATAAGGTATGCAATACGAGATGTAATGACTCTTGTCTTACCGGAACCTGCACCAGCCACAACTAGTAATGGCCCTTTACGATAGCGAACCGCACCCAATTGTTCGGGGTTTAATGAATCAAGATTCATGTGAGACAACCTATCTTAACTAAGGTTTTATTCAAAAAAGAATGGCGCACTTTCGATCTCGCCGAAAGGCGCCACTCATTAAATGTCTCAATTTACCTTTTTTTAGAGGTTAGTAAAAGATCAATTTTTACATCACCCCAACCAAGATAGAATTAACTCATCATATGCTTCGGAAAAGGTTGAAGTGTTACATTTATTGTCATAGTTTTTCCTTCACGCACTAGCTTAAGAGAAATTTTCTCACCAGAAGGAGTATAAACCACCTCTTTAGGAAGTTTTCTCGAGTTGCTTATCATATGCCCTGCAAATTCAACTATGACATCATTTTTTTTCAAACCAGCTTTATAAGCGGGGCTATCAACAACTACGGCCCTAACAAGGGACCCTTGATCAACATTTAAATTCAAAGATTCCTTATCTGTCAAAGTAATATCCTGCACTGAAACCCCAAGCCAACTGCGGGTTACCTTACCATTTGCCTTAAGTTCTGGTATCAGCTTTTTAGCCAAATCGACTGGAAGAGAGAAACCCAGTCCCTGGCCCATCTGCATAACAGCCGTATTGATACCAACCACCTCACCTTGAGTATTTATGAGAGGACCACCACTATTACCTGGATTAATCGGCGTATCAGTTTGGATAAAGTCATCGTATGGTGTTGCGCCAAGTGAGCGTCCTTTAGCACTTACAATTCCCACAGTCACCGTTAGGTCTAGTCCAAAAGGACTACCGATAGCCATTACCCAATCCCCTGGTTTTAGTTCATCTGAACTTCCGAGAGGAATCACTGGAAGTGGGTTAGGTGAGTCTATTTTTATAAGAGCTAAGTCTGCAACTCTATCCATCCCGATTAGTTTTCCCTTAAACAAGCCACCGGTAGATAGTTTTACTTGTAGAGAGTCTGAATTCTCAATCACATGAGCATTAGTCAAAATGTAACCTGATTTATGAATTATAAAACCAGATCCCTCTCCTCTTTGTCGAAATTGACCAGAGCCACGAGGTTTCATTTGAGATGGGTTCCTATGAGGAAAACCATCAGGCATATTACCGTAAGCTTTTGTGACTTTTTTCATCGGCCTGACATTAACTACTGCAGGGCTAAGACTTTCTGCTAAGCCACGAAACAATGTTACTCCTACAGGAAAAGATTTTTCTTGCGTGACTACATTTTTTTCAGTCCATAAGTTTCCAGAATTGGCTACACCAAAGTTTGCCATAAAAAAAATCGAGGTAACAATAGCAGCAACCATTAAGCTTCTCTTAAACCAGCTACTTGCAATATTCATGGTAAATTCCTTAAAAAAAATTTATATAAAATTACCCCTATAGTCAAAAGATAACACTCAGACGCAAACCCTGCATTAAAGGGGAATTAAAATTGAATTAAGAAATTTTTATTTAAAACCAGGATAGTAGAGAAGAGAACCTCTTGAATGCATCAAACTATCTAAACAATAGTCAATAATTAGGTTTAGACCTAAAAAAAGACCTTCATGAAGAATTTATTTTAATGATTATCTGTTTTAAATTAGAGGAAGATCGACAACGTAATATAGGAAGCTTAGTAATATGATAGCAATCGGCGGTTTATAGGTAGGGGAAATTATTTATTCATGTTTATATTCATGAACCATATCAACTACTGCCTTAACGTGATCTACTGGTGTATGTTGCAGAATTCCATGCCCTAGATTAAATATATGACCGGGACGTCCACCTGCTCTTCTCATAATATCCTTCACTCTTTCACGGATAACATGAATGGGAGCAAATAAGATGGTCGGGTCAAGATTACCCTGTATCGAACGGTCATATCCTATTTTTTCCCATGCTGTATCAAGGTTTATTCTCCAGTCAAAACTAATCACATCACCACCAGCTCTAGTCACGGTATCGAGAAGTGTCGATGTTCCTGTGCTAAAATTTATTAAAGGAACACCGGTATCTTTTAGTTCCAAAAAAATTCTTTGAGTGTAAGGCATAATATATTTTTCGTAATCTTGTGGACTCATGCAACCCACCCAACTATCAAAAATTTGCAGAGCCTGTGCGCCCGCATTGACCTGCATTTTTAGATAATCAACTAACATAGTGCATACTTTATCCATCAGTAAACCCCACATCTCCGGCTCTTCAAACATCATCAGCTTGGTATCAGTAAAGTCCCTTGATTTACCTCCCTCTATCATGTAACTGCTCAATGTAAAAGGTGCACCTGCAAATCCTATAAGTGGTATTTTTCCAGAAATTTCCTTTCGCACCTCACGAATCGCATCACCGACAAACCCAAGGTCTTCTTCCGCATTAACAGGGCGTAACTTTTCGATATCTTTTAGGTTTTTTACCGGCCGGGGAATAACGGGCCCATCGCCTGCAGTGAACTCTAAGCCAGTACCCATAGGTTCTAACGGCAAAAGAATATCTGCAAAAATAATGGCTGCATCAACGCCTAAAACATCCAACGGTTGCAATGTAACCTCCGTGGCTAGTTCTGGATTTTTGCATAATTCCAAAAACGTGTACTTCTCTTTTAGGTCTCTGTAAGCTTTCATGTAACGACCAGCCTGACGCATAAACCAAATTGGTGTTACATCCGTAGTTTCACCACGGCACGCCTTTAAAAATATAAACTCTTTATCTTCAATCATATTTAGATATATTTAATGAAATAAGTGCTCGATTATAAGGAGGTCTAAGAAAATACGCAATTTGTTTTTATCTCTTCTCTTAGCTATAAGTTGCCTGCACGAGTTTAATCTCATTTTTGACTATTTCTTCTGATTCACCTGCCAGGCTCTCTTTAAGAATTGGCAAGACTTTCTCCCTAAGTAATTCACCTAGTGCCCAAACAACATGCGCCCGAATAAGCGGTTCGTGATCACAAAGTGCATCTATCAAAGGATCAACAGCAGACAGATTTCCTGAGTTTCCTAATGCCACTGCAACATTTCGCAGTAAACCTCTCCTTTTAGTTCTCTTAACGGGGCTCCCCTTAAACCTTTTTCTAAATGCCTCATCGTCCATGAGCATCAGATCAATAAGCTGACGAGACCCATCACGCTCAAAAAAAGCTTCCTCATCTGTTTTAACTGCTAACGAATTCCAGGGACAAACAACCTGGCAATCATCACAACCATAAATATGGTTGCCTATAGCCTTTCTAAACTCCACGGGAATAACACCCTTTAGCTCGATCGTAAGGTAAGAAATACATTTTCTTGCATCTAGAACATAAGGCGCAACAATTGCTCGTGTGGGACATATATCAATACAACTCCGGCAAGTACCGCACCTATCTAATGCAGGCTCCGAAATATCTAAAATAGTATCCACCAAAATTTCGGAAAGAAAATAATAAGACCCTACATCCTCGGTAATTAAATTAGTGTGCTTGCCAATCCAACCTAACCCCGCTTTTTGCGCTAAGGGTTTTTCCAAAATAGGCCCTGTATCGACATAAACCTTGGTCTGACATCCATCAAACTCCTCTTGAATTTTTTTTTCTAACTCGCGGTGCCTTTCGGTAAAAACATAGTGATAATCTTCATTAAGAGCATAAAGTGAAATATCTCCTCTATCTTTGTTAAGGGAAAATTCCATATCTTTGTCTGCCGTTAAATAATTTGTCCTCAAACAAACAACCGATTTTACTCCGGAAAGAACTGCATCTAAATTAAAACGTTTTTCTTTATTACGACTCATATAAGACATCTCGCCTTCATAACCTAAATCAAGCCACTCCTTATATTTTTTTACTGATTTAGCCGATTCTTCTCCTGCCACACCAAATCCATTAAAACCCAACTCTAAAGCGAAGTTTTTTATCCGTTGAGTTTTTGCATTGATTGATGACATATAGCGTGCTTTTAAATGAAGTGATAGAGCTCGTGGACTTAAGTTTAAATTCCTATTATAATTTAGCCAATAAAATTTTAACAATTAAAATTTACACTTTGAATCTAATAAGTTTTTACATTTATATTATTGCAACTATTAATTAAATATAAACTATGAATAAGACTGGGTTCATTTCTCATCCTCAATTTCTAAAACACGATACAGAGCCACACCCGGAAAATCCAGGGCGATTGGAAGCTATACAAACAAAAATCGAGTCATCAAAAATATATCCCCATTTGATTTTACCAGAACCTCGACATGCCACCGATGATGATCTTATTTCCAACCACAACTCTAGTCACGTTAATCATGTTCGTAGCAGTTGCCATAATGGTTTGAAAAACCTAGATGGAGATACTGTTATTTGCCACGACTCCTGGGATGCCGCTATTATGAGTGTAGGCGCTGGGTTGACAGCGATTGATCAAATTATGTCAGGTCAACTAAATAACGCTTTTACTGCCGTGCGTCCACCGGGTCATCATGCTGAAAAAGATCGAGCAATGGGATTCTGTTTGTTTAACAATGTTGCTATAGCGGCTAAATATGCTATTAAAAAATACAGGCTTAACCGTGTCTGCATTTTCGACTGGGACGTTCATCATGGCAATGGAACACAAAATTCTTTTTATTCTAACCCCTCAGTACATTACAGCAGCATTCACCAATATCCATTTTACCCGGGTACGGGACACAAAGAAGATACTGGTACTGGAGATGGATTAGGTAGTACGCTAAATTTTCCACTCGATGCTTTTAGTGGAGATCAGACCTACCTGGATATTATTGAAAATAAGCTCGCTCCAGTGATGCAAAGTTTTAAACCGGACTTGATTATCATTTCCGCTGGATTTGATGCACATGAAGATGATCCTCTTGCTCAGATGAGAGTCTCGTCTGATTGTTATGGAAAAATGACTGCTATGATTCTAAAAATTGCTGAAGACGTCTGTGATGGGAGGTTACTTTCCATGCTTGAGGGAGGTTATAACCATCAAGCCTTGGCAGATTCTGTTTTGCAACATGTCAATACCCTGGCAACTGGATTGGAGTAACACCTCGCTACTTGTCTATCAATTTTTTGAGTTTTTTTGTTAAATGTGTTTTAAAAATATTTAGGAAGGGCGATTTTAGAGCTACTACTTTTATGATTTATATTTATGTAATGGAGAAATTATTCAAATATATCAACATAACGCCAATCGTTTAATAATACGGTGCACAGCTTCTGAAACATCATTAACACTAATATCCTCAATACAGTAAGGTTTATGATTAGGAGAAGGCTTACATTCTTTAAAAAAATTTTGCCTACATGGAGAACAAGCGTAATTAACAGTTACAATCTCCCGTTTGGAAGTATCAACGAAAGGGCCAGACGTACCCGGGTTTCCGGGACCATATATGCCAACCACCGGTGTTCCGGCAAGCGATGCTAAATGCAACATTCCACTATCATTGCCAATAAAAAGTCGACTCATTTTCAATAACTGAGTAATTTCACCTAAATTAAGTTCGGGTACAATACTTAGATTTTCCTGTGGGCAAAACTCCCTGATTTGTTCAAGCAACGGTTTCTCCTTGCTAGTGCCGAGAAGAATAATTTTCACACTATACTGCTTCAGTAGTTTCTGACAAAGCACTCCAAAGCGTTCTGCGTGCCAAGTCCGCTCAGATTTTGAAGCCGCTGGGTGGATTGTTATTATATGATCTTTTTTATCTATACCCATTATGAGCAGAATATCTTTAAAATCTTTATCTATTCTTGTCTTCCATAACGGATCATAGGAATCTGAAACTAACCCTGGGTTCAAAGGGGAAAGGATTTTGTGAAAATAGTTGACACGGTATGCTGATATTTTTTCTTTCCGAGTAACTGGGATAGAATGGGTTAGCAATACTCCTCTCAAATCTGTCCGATATCCAATACGTAATTTTGCTCCCGAAAGCATCAGCATGAATGCGCTATGAAAAGAATTAGGAAAAACAATCCCAAGATCAAATCGATACTTTCTTAACCCAAGTGCATAATTAAACTGACTTATAAAGCCATCTCCTTTATTACTAGGAAATTTCAAAATACTATCCAACGCTGGATGACCCGACAACAATTGCTCGGTAGGAGGTTTGACGATAGCTGTAATTCGAGAATCAGGATATATAATACGCAAAGATTTTAATGCCGGAAGTGATAAAACTACATCGCCAATCCAACTGGGCATCCACAGTGCAATATGAAAAATCTCTTCTTTATTAATCATTAGCTTAGTGTTTTATTACATAAACTTTGGAAAGTTTTCAAAGAAAAAAATTATTTTATTTTTTCCGGCGGATTTTAGCACCAAGGCGATAGAGCTTTTCTTCAATATTAAAATAACCACGATCAATATGATAAACACGTGATATTACTGACTCGCCTTCTGCCGCCAACGCAGCTAAAACAAGAGATGCACTAGCACGTAAATCGGTCGCCATAAGAGGAGCTCCGCTCAATCGTTTAACTCCATTTACTATGGCGGTACGTCCTTGCAGAGTTATATCGGCTCCCATACGTTTGAGCTCAGCCGCGTGCATAAATCTATTTTCAAATATAGTTTCTAGGATAATACTTTGCCCCTGCGCAAGAGTCATTAACGCCATAAATTGTGCTTGCAGATCCGTAGCAAAACCTGGGTAGGGTTGGGTTTTTATATTAACTCCATTGAAACTACCATCGCTAATTACCCGAACGCTTGTCTCGGTTTCTTCTACAATCATACCTGCCTGTCTCAGTTTAAGCGTTAAAGTTTCAACTTGTCGAGGCAAACAGTTATTAATTTTAACATCACCTCCTGTGATTGCGGACGCGATCATATAGGTGCCAGCTTCTATTCTATCTGGGAAAATATGGCAATCTATTGGTTCTAAAGACTGGACCCCCTGAATAACAAGAGTATCCGTACCTTGACCTTTAATTTTCGCTCCGCATTGATTAAGAACATCTGCAAGAAATACTACTTCTGGTTCCTTAGCAACATTTTCAAGGATTGTTTCTCCCTCAGCTAGTGTAGCCGCCATTAATAAGTTCGCGGTACCCGTTACAGAAACTGTATCAAAATAATACCTTGTTCCTCGCAGGCGTTTTACCTCACCATAAATATAACCCTGCTCTAAACGAATTTTTGCACCCATTAACTCCAAACCTCTTATATGAAGATCGAGAGGCCTTGCTCCTATTGCACATCCTCCAGGTAGTGAAACTTTAGCTCTTCCCAAACGTGCGAGAAGCGGGCCCAACACAAGACATGATGCACGCATAGTAGAAACAAGATCATAAGATGCCTCATAATTATTTATATGTGTTGTATCAAAAAGCAAACGATCTTCATTAAAATCTTCAGTACGGCCACCTAGATGGTTTAGTAGGTGGAGCATGGTATTAACATCTCGAACTTGCGGAATTCCGCTAAATTTATTTACTCCTGTGGTTAAAATGGAAGCTGCCATCATCGGTAATGCGGCATTTTTTGCACCACTGATTTCTAACTCTCCTTCAAGGCGGTTACCTCCTTCCACAATAAATTTATCCATTATTTTTTTTTCTGGCAGACACAACTCGATCGTATCCGCTATAATCTTGAGTAACCTTAATTGATTCGTACTTATCCTCATCACAAAGCATGTCGCTAACTGGTTTAGCTTGAGCTTCTCCAATCTCAAGAACTATTCCTCCACCTTTTTTAAGATAATTTAGTGCGACAGGAATAATTCTCCTATAAAAATCTAATCCATCCACGCCTCCATCTAACGCTTTTTTTGATTCATAGTCACGTACATCTCTCATAAGATTACTCAGATGTGGT
>Ga0114997_10005118_pt1 | contig 10068 bp, 11 predicted proteins | sample ArcticOcean_MG_C_2_FD_87045 | JGI IMG/M metagenome (GOLD analysis project Ga0114997, IMG submission 87045) | Marine microbial communities from western Arctic Ocean - ArcticOcean_MG_CB4_136 | ecosystem: Environmental > Aquatic > Marine > Oceanic | place: Arctic Ocean: Canada Basin | collected... | reverse complement strand
TTCATCAGTACTTTTAAGAAGAGGGACATCAATAATCGAAATTACACTTTCAACCCAAGATAATTTTTCAATTTTTGACTTAAGTAATTGTAAATTTAAAATAGTTTCTTCTTCTACAAAGCTCAAAATTGGAGAGTACGTTAAAACAAGAAAATCTTTAGAACCATACCTCTCGTTCACCTCTCTTAAATATTTTAAATCTTTATCTCCTTCTAGAAGCAATGCATCTGATGAAGCGTCTAAATTAAAGTTTTTAGAAAAGTATAGTGAGCATGCCAATAAAACAAATATAAGAAAGAGTGTTATTTTAGAGTAATCAATAATTATTTTCTTATAAATATTGCTAAGCATAAATATTATTGAGATATAACCTATATTTTAAATAACTAAAGGATAATATTAAAGCTATTTTTTTGATGAATCTTTGAATTTTGTAAATTGTCCTTCAAATTCAACTTGTACATTTCCGGTTGGACCATGCCGCTGTTTTCCGATTATTATATCAGCTAATCCTAAAATATCGTTCATTTTTGACTGCCACTCAGCATGTTCAATTGATCCTAATTTTGGTTGTTTTTTTTCTAAATAATATTGTTCTCTATAAACAAACATTACAACATCGGCATCTTGCTCTATTGAGCCAGATTCTCTCAAATCAGATAATTGTGGCAACTTATCATCTCTTTGCTCAACCGCCCTTGATAACTGAGAAAGAGCCAGCACAGGCACTCCCAATTCTTTTGCTAAAGCTTTTAAACCTTGAGTAATTTCAGAAATTTCCTGTACTCTTCCATCATTTCTTTTTGAGCTAGTTCTCATTAACTGAATATAATCGACAACAACTAAACTTAATCCAAATAATCTTTTAAGCCTCCTAGCTCTATTACATAAAGCTGAAATACTAATCGCGGGTGTTTCATCTATATACAAAGGTAAGTCATAAATATTTCTGGAGGTTTCAATATATCTATTTAATTGCTCTTCAGTGGCCTTACCTCTTCTGATGTCATTAGATGGAATTCTAGCTTGCTCAGATAAAATCCTTGTAGATAATTGCTCAGAAGACATTTCAAGAGAAAAGAAAGCCACTGAAGATTTTTCATTTCTATCGTGAATATTTTTTGCTGCATAGTATGCTATATTAGTGGCCAGTGCTGTTTTACCCATTGATGGTCTTCCAGCTATAATAACTAAATCTGACTTATGCAAACCGCCAAGTCTCTCATCTAGATCAGTAAGCCCAGTAGGGACACCCACAATACCTTCACTCTTCATAGCTAAGGTTGCCATAGCAATTGTTTGATCAAGAGCTTGATTAAATTTCATATATGATTGAGAGAAATTACCTCTTTCAGCCAATTGATATAAAGATTGTTCAGCATCTTCTATAATATTTTCACCGGATTTTTCTACTTCATCGTCATGAGACTGATCAGAAATAGTATCAGAAATAGTAATCAATTCTCTTTTAACATACATTTCGTGAACGATTTTTGCGTAGTCAACTGTTTGTCTTAGAGAGGAAGAGAATCTAGTTAATTTAATTAAATATTCAACACCACCTACCTCTTCTAAACCTTTATCATTTTCAAAATAATTTTTTAAAGTAATAGGATTGGCTATCATTCCTTTGTTATTTAAATTTTCAATAACCTCATAAATTTTTCTATGAATAGGATCAAAAAATTTAGAGGAGTTAACAATATTAGAAATTTCATCGATAATATCGTTATTAACTAAAATAGATCCAATCAATGATTGTTCTGCCTCAATATTTGAGGGTAGTTTTTTTTCAGTTGTACTATTGATTTTAAGGTTAAACTTTTCCACTTGGTGAACATAATTTAGAATGACTTTATTTAAAGTCCAAAGTTACTCACCATTTATTCAACCTGTGGAGAAGTAGGGGCTTATTTGTTGGCGTCTTCCTTACTTACTGTAATTTTAATTTGCGTGCTTACTTCTGAATGAAGATTAATGTCTATTATATAATCTCCTACTTTATCAATATCTGTTTTTAAGATTATTTGAGAAGGTTTAACTTCAATTTTTAAGTTTTCTAAAAAAGATAAGGAAATTTCTTTCGGCTTTATTGACCCGTATAAATCTCCATTGTCTTTAGCTTCTTTTTTAAAAATAAGTGATTTGCCATTTATTTTTTTGGCAATTTCATCAAATTGTTTTTTAGTATCATTATTTTTTTTATTGAGCTCATCTTTTTTTTTACTCACTAGGCTAATATTTTCTTCACTTACCCTTAGAGCTTTACCCGTTTTTAATAAAAAATTTCTTCCGTATCCATTTTTTACTGAAACTTTATCACCAATTTTTCCCAACTTATATATATTTTCGATTAATATAACTTCCATTTAATTTTATAATAAGCCTAAAATTTTTGCTTTTTTAATTTCGTTAGTTAATTTTTTTTGCTTCCCTGAGGAAACAGACGTTATTCTTGAAGATAAAATTTTATTATTTTCGGTAACATATCTTTTTAATAATTTTAAATTTTTATAGTCTATTTCAGGACCATCTTTAATTGATAAAGGACACTTTTTTGAAAATCTTAAATCTGTTTTTTGAAATAAACTTAATTTATTAAGTGGATTTTGTGATCTTTTGTTAAATTTTTTATTTCGCTTTTTCATCTTCAGTCTTTTCTTTGTTAAAATACTCCATCTCAAGGTTTAACTTTTTATATTTGATAATTAAATTTCTAAGAATTGAGTTATCAATTTTAATTTTCTTATTAATCTCTTCTAAGGTCTTTCCGTTTCCTTCAAATTTAATATGTATATAGTGACCTCTATTATAGTTTTTAATTTTACGCGCAAAATTAAGTAGCCCCCATTTTTCAATTTTGACCACTTTACCAGATGCGCCACTAATTATATCCGCATATTTGCTTTCAACCTTTTCTACTTCTGGAGCAGAGAGATCTTGTTTTGTTACTATTGTTTGTTCGTAAAAGCTCATTTTTGTAATATATTTATTAAATAAATCATTTGAAGAACGGTTTTATACTATTATAGAATATCCTTTACAACCGTAATAATGTATTAAAAAAGTGTTTAAAAATGAAAGCTTTGTTATTTCCAGGTCAAGGTTCCCAAATTGTCGGTATGTGCTCCGATTTTTATCGCAATTTTAGCGAAGTAAAAAATATATTTTTAGAGGCTGACGACATACTCAAAATTAAATTGTCCAAATTGATTCTTGAAGGACCTGAAGATGAATTAAAATTAACAGAAAACACTCAACCCGCCATTATGACAGCAAGTTATTCAATATTTAAAGTTTTACGTAATGAATTTAACTTAGATGTTAAATCTTTCAAATATTTTGCCGGCCATTCATTGGGTGAATACAGTGCGTTAGTATGTGCCGAGTCATTGACTTTTAAGGACTCGTTATTTCTATTAAGAGAAAGAGGGAAGGCGATGCAACAAGCCGTACCCGACGGCGAAGGAGCGATGCTGGCTGTTTTAGGATGTAAAATTGAAGAAGTATCAAAATATATAAATGATTTAAAAGAAGAATCAGTTTGTGAAATAGCAAATGATAATGCAGAGGGACAAATAATTGTTAGTGGAGAAATAAAAAAAATAAATGAACTTCAACAAAACCTAAAAAAAATAAAAAAAAAATCTATACTTCTACCTGTATCAGCTCCATTTCATTGCTCTTTAATGAAAAATGCAGAACAAATTATGAAAGAAAAAATTACTAGCATTAATTTTAAAAATCCTTTAATAGAAATAATATCTAATGTGACTGCAAAACCTCACGATAATGAAGAAAATATTAAAAAACTACTTATAAGTCAAATTTGCTCTAAAGTTAGATGGCGTGAAAGTATTTTATTTATGTCACAAAATAAAATTAATGATTTTATAGAGATTGGGCCTGGAAAAATACTTTCAGGAATGTTAAAAAGAATTGTAAAAAATTATAATTCAACTAGTATTAACTCTATAGAAGATGCAAAAAAATTGTAATGAATCTAAAAAGTAAAAAAGTTATAATTACAGGAGCCACAGGTGGAATAGGAAACTGTTTAGTCAAAAAATTTTATTCATTCGATTCTAAAATAATAGCAACAGGAACAAATTTAGAAAAATTAAACAATCTAAAAAAAAATTTTCCTAATATTATAATAAAACAATTTAAACTTGATGATCATTCTAAAATTGAAAAATTTATTGAGACCTGTTTTTCTGACTTGGGTGGCCTAGATATTCTTATAAACAATGCTGGGATAACTTTAGATAATTTATCACTTAGACTAACGGAAGAAAATTGGAATAAAGTTATTAATATTAATTTAACTTCAACTTTTTTAATGAGTAAATACGCTATCAAAAAAATGCTAAAACAAAGAAGTGGAAAAATTGTAAATATAACTTCAATCGTAGGGCACACAGGTAATGTAGGACAATCCAACTATGCGGCCTCAAAAGCTGGCATTATAGGTTTTTCAAAAAGTTTAGCAGCAGAATATGCAAAAAAAAAAATAAATGTTAATTGTATTTCACCTGGGTTTATCAAAACAGAAATGACAGATAATATAAATGAAGACTACAGGAACGCTTTATTGGCTAAAATCCCATCTGGCCACCTTGGATCGGGAGAAGACGTGTCTAATTGTGCGGTTTTTTTAAGCTCAGATCTATCAGACTACATAACCGGAGAAACAATACATGTTAATGGTGGGATGTATATGTCTTGACAATTGTTATTAATAATTTATTAAGAAAACAAGTTAACATCAAATAATAGGAATAAAATGTCAAAAGATATTGGGGAAAAACTTAAAAAAATTGTAGCAGATCACCTAGGGGTAGACGAAGAAAAAGTGGTAGATGAAGCTAGTTTTATAGATGATCTGGGTGCAGATAGCTTAGACACAGTTGAATTAGTAATGGCTTTCGAAGAAGAATTTGGTTCAGAAATATCTGATAGCGAAGCCGAAAAAATTCTAACTGTTGGAGATGCAATAAAATTTATTGAAGGTAAAGCTTCTTAATTTTAAAAAAACAATGACTAAAAGAGATGAAAGTATTTTATTAATACTGTCCTCTCCTTCTGGTGCCGGCAAAACAACTATCTCAAAAAAAATTCAACAAAAATTTCAAAACTTTAAAATTTCAGTTTCACACACCACAAGAGAACCTAGAACTAACGAAATAAATGGAATTGACTATCTATTTATAGACAGAGACAAATTTAAACAAAAAATAAAAAATAAAGATTTTTACGAGCATGCTAAAATATTTGACAACTATTACGGTACATCAAGAGAATCTATAAAAAAATTAACTAAACAAAATCATGATATTTTATTTGATATAGATTGGCAGGGAACTCAACAGTTAAGTAAATATAAAGAGTTAAATTTAATTAAAATATTTATTTTACCACCAAATAAGAAAGAACTTGAAAAAAGACTATACGAAAGAAATCAAGATACAAAAAAAACTGTTGTGAATAGACTTAAATGTTTTGAGGAAGACAGCCTTCATTGGAATGAATATGATTATGTTATAATAAACGACAATCTTGAAAATTGTTTCTCACAAATAGAAAGTATTATAACCCTTCATAAAACAAAAACAGATTTATAATTTTATTAAATTCTGTTCTTCATAATATTTAGCTAATTTATAATAAAGCTCTTCATTAAGTTCTGCGGGTCTAGATGATAAATCAATATTTAATCTTTTTGCAATTAACTTATAGTCAATAAATAATTTCGCTAAAGCTTTATTAATCATTTTTCTTTTAAAAGAAAAAAAAATATTTGTTACTTTTTCTAAATTATCAATATTTTTAATATGGATATTATTTATAATTTTTGGTTTAAAAACTATTACTGTAGAATTAACTTTCGGCTTTGGAAAAAAACAGTTTTTAGAAATATCAAAGTATTCTACAACCTCCAAACGATAGCTGCTGATAATACTTAATCTTCCGTAATTAGACGTATTATTTTTGGCAATAATTTTTTCTGCTACTTCTTTTTGAAACATAAAAATTAATTTAGAGTAATTTGGTGGCCATTTCCTACATTTAATCATATTAACTAAAATTTGAGTAGAAATATTATAGGGCAGGTTTCCAAAAATAATAGTTTCTTTCTCAAGCCTATCATTAAAATCAAACTTTAAAATATCCGAATTAAATAATTTAATTTTTTTAAAATAATTAAGATTAAGTTCTAATTCTGATGATAAATTTTTATCTTTTTCTACAAGAATTAGGCTACTAGGTTTGTTGGCTATTATTGCTTTTGTTAGATTGCCAGTTCCAGGCCCTATTTCTGCAACAGATTTATTTTTAATATTAGTTAAGCTAATAATTTTACTTATTATATTCTTATCTATTAAAAAGTTTTGACCTAACGATTTTTTAGGTTTTAGCATTTAAATTTATTTGCAAAATTAATAGCATTTATAAGACTAATAGGACTTGCTAAATTTTTTCCTATTAGCTCCTTTGCAGTACCATGGTCAGGAGATGATCTAAAGTATTTTAACCCTAGAGTAATATTAATGGCATCTAATCCAAAAAGCGCTTTAAATGGTCCTAGCACTTGATCATGATACATTCCAACAACAACATCGTATTTTTTATAATTATTAGTAAGAAAAATTGAGTCTGTAGAAAAGGGGCCATGGACATTAATTTTTCTATCTTTTAATTTTTTAATAGATGGCATTATGATTTTAATCTCTTCTGAATCTGTTCTCATTTCATCATTATGTGGATTTAAACCTAATACAGCTATTTTTGGTTGCTTTTTAAATAATTCTAAATACGAACCTGATAGCGTAGTAACCTTATCTATTATCAATTTCTGATTTAGACTTTTAGATATTTTACTGACATTTATATGTGTGGTTATAGGTACTACAGAAAAATTTTTATTGTAAATCATCATAACACTTGTTTTTTTTAATTTATTTTTTTTAGACAGGTATTCTGTGACACCAATTTTCTCTTTAAAAATTTTTTTATCTATTGGACAATTTATGAAACCAATAATTTTTTTTTTAATAGATAAATTGTGAGCTAAAGTTAAACTGTCAAGTACATATTTAGAATTATTTTTTTTATCATAATACACATCAAGAATATTAATTTGATTATTTGAAAAATCTGAAAATTTAATGATTTTATTAATTTTAATTTTATTATCTATTTTTTTTGCTTGAGTTTTTAAAAGGTTGAAACTACCAATAAATAAAATATTGTTTTTTAAATTATTATTAATTCTTTTCCATGCCTTGCATATAATTTCTGAATTAATACTACGAGGTTCACCAACTACGATTGCAATTTTTTTTTTCATTTTGTTACTATTAGAAAAGAATTTTTTAATTTGTTAAAGTGTGAGTTTGAAAAAAATTCCAATTTTTCCTGTTTCTTTTCCTCTATTATAGTTTTTTTTATAACCTCCAAGTTTGTAATATTCGTTTCCATATTTTTTTGGTCAATTAACTTTAATATGACAATTTTATTAGCAGTTATAATAGGAGCTGTTATTTTTCCGACTTGAATGCTACGTAGTCTTTTATTGTAAATTTTGTTTAAATTAGAAGAATCAATCCAACCCAAATTACCTTTTTGAACTGCAGAAGGTGATATACTATATTTTTTTACTGCTTCTTCAAATTTATTTTCATTATTTAACCTAGATATATCTTGAATTATTTTCTTTATATTTTCTGTATTTTTAAATTCAATTTCAGCAATTTTAAAAGTTTTTTGCACTTGAAGCTCCATTCTTTTTTTTAATTCATTCTCAACTTCAATAGTATTTATATTAATTTGTTTTGCATACAATTGAAATATAAGTGAGTTCCATATTAAATCAATTTTTACACCTTCTACAAAAAGGTCATAATCTAGATTATTATGTGAAAATAGATTTTTTAGTATTGTCTTAGATACATTTAAATTTTTAGATATTTGCTCAATATAATTCTTTAAATCACCACTGCTGTATCTTGTTGTTTCAAATCTTTCAATTTCACTTTTTTTAATAGACCTTCTGATCAATGAATTAATAGCTAAATTTTTACTTGAGGAAAAATTTTCATTTGTTAATTTAATATTATTTATTAACAATATAGTTTTAATTTCGTTCTCTAAATCTGTTGAAGTTATAATTTGATTATCTACCTTTGCAATTATAGTATTACTTGTTTGAGCAAACAAGATGTTAGTATTAATTATAAAAAAAAAAACTAATACAAATTTATTGATGAATTGATTTATTTCCATTTTTTTACGTTTGGACTATTTGTTTGGCCAAACGGCAATACTGTAATTGTAAACATTAATGAGTTGTCAGGCTCTATATCTCTATCTGTATAAAATTCTCTTCTATATATAATTCCAGCTCTCAAACAATCGTTTAAATACTCATAACTTAAATCATAAAATTCAGAAGAATCTCTTAAAATATTTCTTTTAGAAGAAAATGAAAGCTTGGTAGAATCATTTGGAGATATTCCAAAATTAGTTTTTATATATTCTTGTGAACCTAAATGTTCTTTTTCTTCCAAATAACTAATATTAAAATTAACTTTTCCCATTTCATAATCAACTCCAACTTCATTATAGTTAAAATTTTTATAGCTTTGATCTATTGAGTATTTATTATTTAAACTTATAAAATCATTTACTTTCCAGTTAGCTTTCCCAACAACGTCTGAAAAGCGTTGATCTAATGGTTGTGGACGATCCAAATTTTCTTTTTCAGCAATAACTTGACCCGCTGAAAATGAAAAATTACTATTACCTATCTCACCTTTTGAATTTATTTCTTTATTTTCATACTGAAAACCAATTGTTGAACTTAGACCTGGATCAATATGATTAATCGAATTTAATTTATTTAATGAAAAAATATTCGTATAGTTTAATTTTAAAACATCTTCCGAATTTCTCATACTGCCGGGCGCATAACGTATTAGCATTTTCGGAGTAAAAATATGATAATCTTTATTTGTAATATCATTTTTAAAAAAAGGAAATTTAAGCAAATAACCTAAAGCTCCAAAGGCCTCATGATTATTTTGTTTGTTTTTATATTCAGACGTATTTGCAGCTTGATAATTAACTGATTTTATCAATCCCTTAAATTCACTTTCCAAACCATATTTACTAACTGATTTTGATGATTTCCAATTTATATCGTTTACAAAAAACTCTGTTTGTTTATTTACATCATAATTCCTTATTTCAAAATTTGAGGAAAAATCATAAAATCCGTATTTTTCACTCAATAATAAATTTTTTTCAAAATTAATAGACGGAGCTAAGTACTCATATTTGTTATTACCACTCTTAGATAGATCCTCAAAAGCAGCAGCACTCATTCCAATAAAAGAATTTTCTAATTCTAAAGTGTAGTCCAAAGAGTTTTCCAATGTCTCAACTTCGTTACCTAAAAGTGAAGTTTTAATATCATATATTTTGGTATACGATCTATTATTCATTCGCTGAATATTTAATTCAAGATTATTTTCTTTTTCTTTATCTAAAAAAAAATCTATATTTAGTTTTGCAAAAAGGTGATTTTGACTTCCCTTACTTTTTTTTAAAGTATTTTTTTTATAGCCTTTTGTATAACCGGAATCCACGATAAGAAACGAATCTTTAAAGTCCTGCCTATATTCAGCCAACAAAAGAGGATGTCCTTTATTAAAATATTTTGGTGTAAAAGTAATGTCTTTATCATTCGCAATATTCCAAAAATAAGGAGTTATTAATCCAGCGCCCATATTGGAACTATTTGTTATTGAAGGAACTAAAAAACCAGATCTTCTTTTAACAGTGGGGTCCGGATGTGAAAATTTAGGCGTATAGAAAATAGGAAAATCATAAATTTTAAGAATTGCATTATCGTAGTATATGGTTTTACTATCTTGATCATGATAAATTTTATCTGCTTGCAGAGACCATGGAGGACACTTACCGTTTTCTCTAAATTTACAATATGTAAAAATACCTTTATTTAACGTACTTACATTTTCAGAAATTGAAATATTATTACTAAAT
>Ga0114997_10005117_pt1 | contig 10068 bp, 8 predicted proteins | sample ArcticOcean_MG_C_2_FD_87045 | JGI IMG/M metagenome (GOLD analysis project Ga0114997, IMG submission 87045) | Marine microbial communities from western Arctic Ocean - ArcticOcean_MG_CB4_136 | ecosystem: Environmental > Aquatic > Marine > Oceanic | place: Arctic Ocean: Canada Basin | collected... | reverse complement strand
GCAAAAGTTACTCTTGTTTGTATATTTTGTTCTTCTAAAAATGTCAATAATTCTAATCTCTTATCACATTGTAGAGGCACGGCTAACCAATTAGGCTTTATACTGTCATTTGGTAATGTTATTTCTTTTACATCTTTAAGATTTTCTAAATAACGTTCAAAGTTGGCTCTTCTAATACTTTCAAACGTTTCAAATTTTTCTAATTGTACTAGGCCAAATGCTGCATTCATTTCACAACTTTTCATATTATATCCTAGTACGCCATATAAAAATTTATGGTCATATGCAATTCCATCTACTTTATGGTTAAACCTATCATCTATATTTTCTGAGTCGTTTCCTATTCTACCCCAATCTCGATATTGGAGTGCTCGTTGTTTATACTTATCATCATTAAACATTACCATTCCTCCAGCTCCTCCTGCAGTTATTACGTGGCTGGCATAGAAACTAGTTGTAGAAATATCAGTATATGGTGTATGCGTCATTGTATCTGCAGAGTCTTCAATTACTACTATATCAGATCTTCCTATCCTTTTAAGCTCTGTTTTTAGTTTTTTCCAATCAGGTTTATTGCCAATTAAGTTTGGTACCATAATTGCGGCTACATCCTTATCAACTAGGGAAATAATAGCATCTATATCTGGAACATATGTAGTTAAATTTACATCACAAAATATTGGAATAAACCCAAGCTGGATTATAGGTGCAAGGGTTGTTGAGAATGTGCAGGCTGGAGTTATTATTTTAGAACCCTTAGTCAAATCTAAGCATGCTATTGCAAGTAAACAGGCCGATGAGCCTGAATTGACGAATAATCCATAGTTCTTTCCAAAGTACTTTGAAACTTTCTCTTCAAATTCAATAGATCTTGGGCCAAAACCTGCTAGCCAGCCGTCACGTAGGCATTGTTCAACAGCCGTTATTTCTTCTTCTCCATAAGATTCAAACCTATTTGGAGCATACCATACTTTCTTACTCATTCATTTTCTCCTTAATACTTAATTTAACTCTATATTTTTCATAAGTCTTAAGATGTTCTCCTAAAATCTTAGCTTGTAAATCATCACTAATGTGTGCATTATATCTATTGTCAGAATATACCATCTGCAGGACTGCTAGGAGTCTATGCTGAATTAGTTCCTTTTTATCAATGTTAGGACGTACATCTACTTTTGATACTCTGTTTTGCCAAAATAATGGAATATCATCTATCGTTATTTTATTATCTACACCTAATATATTTGCCGATATATGTGTTGCTGCCTTGTATTGCATTTTAGGATTCAAGTTAACCCATCCTTCTTTGTAGTCTTCATATCCATATCTTATTTTTATATCATGGTCAAAAAATCCAGTAGGAATTGAAATTGGAGGGCAAACACTGTGGGATAAATATTGGTGCATATACCCATCAAAATGTCTAAATAGTTCTCTATATGGTACCAATACTTCTTGCATTGGAAGTTTTAAGCCTAAACTATCCTTGACTTGCTTTATACTAGGACTATTTAATGATACTATACCATCAGTTCTTAATACTTCTAGTTCTTTCCAATCTCCTTCTGTAAACCAATTGTAAAATAAATCTTTAGTAATAATATTTAAGCTATCTAAACATATATTGTTGAATGATGCATGTGTGTCCTGAAGTTTGTGATTTTGATTGGGGACATTAGATTTTGTTTGGTCAAAATGAATATAACCAGTTTTTGAGCTTCTTATTGCTTCTGGCCAGTGGCTGCACGCGATTGTTGCATATCGACCACAATTTTTTCTAGCATATTCTACCAGTTGCGAAATATATTCTGTATTTGAATCTATGAATATGTGGTCATGATTTCCTAAATACAGTACAAAATCTGACTGTATATTATGTGCTGAGTCTATCCAATCTGATTGAGACTTATTTCTTGTATTAGAATATGTTATTCCACCAGGTATATTTGTAAATTCTGCATAGACAAAGTCTCTTAAGGATTCGCTATCAGATTCATTATATATTTCCGAGTCTAGCTCAATATTTATTATGACATTTTGCCAGGGATAAAATTTTGCCAAGCTTGCTAAAGAATATTTTACAATATCTAAATTTGCAAAAGATTCTAAATTACCTCTATTTTCTCTTAATAGGCAAGATTCATTTGCTGGTTTATCCGTTATATATACATTAAATAGTAGTGTCAAAACTTATCCCTTAATTATTGATTCAAAAAACTTATCATATAGGTTATCATTGTGAAGTACACATAGATCCAAACATTTATTATAATTATGTTGGATTGCGGCCTTCATTGAATTATATTTTTCTTCTGATATATTTTTTAGTATGTTGTCTAATTCTTCTTGAGTTGAAAAAGTCAATATGCCATCCATATCAAAAAATTCTCCTATATTAGGACAGCCATGGTAAATAGGAACTGTTCCTGTAATTAGACAATCTGTTAATTTTTCTGTGAAATAGTAGTCATTTATATCTGTATTATTTTCTATTGCAACTGTAAATGCATGGTTTTTTAGTGCATCTAATTTACTAGGAATATCTCTAATACCTCTTCCATATAAGTCTACTTTATCTTTAATATTTTGTACAAAATTTAATCTTTTTTTGTGACCTGGTAAAAAGGCTTTTGATGACGCGATACATGATGGAACATTAAATTTAGTTTTATCATATATTTTTAATTCAGGTAATTCATAAGAATCAACTCCTTCTGGCTTATATTGAGGGTAATTGGCCGTATTTGGAAGCATATTAAATTGTGTTACGTCTGTTACCGTTGCGAATTTTGCATTGGGTAGTAGGTCTAAAAGCTGTTTATCAAATGTGAGTATTGTGTGAAACTTGTCATAATTTTTGATGATAGAATCATACAACTTATTTTGAAAATATGATCTCTGTTCATATAATCGTACAACGATTGGTACATTCTTGTTTATTTTTATACTTCCATCCAAATACTTATATACCCTATCATCATCAAATATTACCATATCAAAATCGCCATCTTCTAAATTATAGCAGTATGAAAATTTAGTAGGAATATAACTATATTCTTTAGAATTAGAAAATGAATTAACCAATGGTAATTTTTCTCCGTGTAAATCACTCTTTGTATGGGCTCGTTTATATTTCTTTTTATTTCTTATTTCGATCTCATATTTTATATTGTTAGAAGATTCTCTTTCCTGAGTTCTTTCAGCTTGGCCTTCTGCTCTATTTACCATATAACTTGGAAAATCTAAAACTCCAATCTTTTCTGGAGGACACATTTCTAAGCATGGATACGCCCATGATAAGTCACTTGCATGCCAAAAATATTTTCCATCGATTATAGACTTTAAGTCGTCTTTTGCAATATTTTTATATACAAACCATTTATATGTTCGCATATGGCTAGCTCTCCAAAGATCTCCTCTATATTTTGAGTATGTATGTGTAAATTTAGAATATTCTGTATTCTGAGGGAAAGGTTTGTATTCTATATCATCATGATTTCTATATGTCATGTAATAGCCATAACTCATCCATAAATCTTTTTCCAAATATAAATTATTTAATTTTTCTAATACGTCTGGAGTTGCAATCCAATCATCTCCATCTAAATGTATTAATATATCTTCATCTTCAATATTTTCTAAATACTCATTGTAATTATGGGCTGCTCCTTTATTTTCGGTATTTCTAATTAGTCTAAATTTAGAATTATTTCCTACTAAATCATTTACAACGTTCCATGTATTGTCTGATGAGTTGTCGTCTATGTATATTACTTCCCAATTAGTATATGTTTGTGCTAAAATACTAGAGATATGTGTTTCTACCCATTTTTCATTATTGTATGAAGGGCAAATTATCTTAAACCTATTCATGGGGAGCTCCTGTATCTTTAATTAGTTCAGATAATTTATTCTTTACATTATCCTTTATTTCTCTATCTATATTAGGTTTTATTTCTAAAAACTTAGGATTAGATAAAACATAGTGGCCGCAGATTTTTATAAGTTCTTCTTTATTCTTTTCGGGAATAAAATCTTGACTTACCCATTTTTCCCATCTCATGGAGTCATAACATATGTTATAAAATTTGTCAATATCTATACCACTATCTAAATACGTTTGGGTTTCAATTAGTCCAAACTCTGGAGCAATATTTATTGCGTCAAGTCCTAAGCTGAATTTTTCTTTAATTAAATTAGTAGGAATATAATCGCCATTATGTTCTTTAGATAGTAAACTGTGCTTTTTTGCTATCTTAATCATTGATAAAAGTCTATCCTTGTCATAGTCTCCAGTATTTGAAGTTCCTTTAAGAGATGTTCCAGATTGAATTACAACATATTTAATTTGCGTGTATTCTTGTTGTGTTAAAGTTAATTCTAAATCGGTTAGTAATATATCTATCTCTATTGTTGTAAACTTCCTTATTGACTCTTCTGTTCCTACTTCAAATTCTATATTAGGGTTTTTATTATAGCAGAACTTTATCATCTTTACTGTCCAATGTAGGCCTTCTTCATACGTTGGATACTTTTTCCATGGATCGATATGAATCATATCTAGGTGTTTACAATCATATGACAATGAATTAAATCCATCATCATCTGTGTATCCTTGACTAGGTCCTGAGTGGTCTCTCTTTATTAATAATTTGTTTGCATATTTACTAAAGTTTTCTGTTGTCCAATTATTCACGTATCCTCCATCACACTCAACTTGTCTTCTTGATGGTATTAGGCCGATCTTATTTCCAGTTTCACTGCAATATTCTAATATAGCGTCGACTATATTTTTAGACATGGGACCTATGTAATATTTAGGATAATTCATTTGTATATATTTTATATTGTTCTATAGCCTGTAGATTTGCAATTATTTTTCCTTCTGTTGTGTGAGGACGTCCATCAATTAAATTTTCATGTTTGACATCAACTGGAGTGGCATTAAAAATAGTATTTGAAACATCCTCTATTGTGTCCCAATTTGTTCTATTAATTATTTTAGTTGATATGCCTAATTTCTTACACGCATATTGTACAGCTTTACTGAATCCTCCATCACCTAGGATTGTTATATCTTCTATATCAAAAGACTGTAAATACTCATAAGCTCCCATCCAATCTGTATTAAATGCTATTAGATGTCCATCTTCATTTAATACAGTATTGGCTGCTCCTATTTCTTTAACTTGTGGAGATTGTTCATCTACAAATTTTAGAATTTCCACCTTAAAAGGCATACTTACCGCAAATCCTTTAATGTCAAGTATTCTTACTGCTACTATTGATTCGAATAAAGATTTTGAATAAAACGATTTGTAAATTGCATTAACTCCATTTTTTTCAAACATGTTATTAAAAAATTTACATCCATTATTACCTGGATTACTTGAAAATGAGCCATATATTTTTGTATCTTTATCAATCATTAAGACAACTCAATAGGGTAATAGCGTTTGCAAATAATAAATGGTCTAGACCTTTTTCATGTAATGGGGCCATATTCAAATATATTAGTGCTGTTATTGTTTTAATTTTATCATATGAATATCCATGCTGTTTTACCATATCATAGAATTTTTGCTGTAGAATTTTGTCTTCTATTTTATCAGTTCTAAATGAAAATTCTATACGATTATCATCCCTAGTATAAGAATAATTCTTTTCATCTTTCATGTACGAATAATTCATACAGATACCACCATACAGTTTAGCTAAATCATAATATGCATCTCCATAGTCTGTTGAATCTCCAAATGTATCTCTCCAATCAATGAATTTGAAACTATCTCCACCTGATTTGATAATATTGTCAAATTGCATGTCTCCATGCCATTTAATAGTTGATATATTGTTATTGCACAATAAATCTTTATCAAGTTGCTCTAAATAATAACCTATGGTCTTATACTGTTTGCCATTAATTACTAATTCGCTTTGCATTATGTCCGGAGCATAATCTATATATTGTTTTAATCTGTCTTCTGTCTTTTGAATATAAAATTTTTGACAGTCTGCGGAGATATTGACATCTGATTCTTGAGACATTTTGATTTCTTTTCCTACCCAATCTATAAAATTTCTTCTATCATCTAATGTACTATCATATAAGGTTGCACCTTCTACCCAATCATAAGCAAATATATTATCTCCTTTATAATTTAATTTTGGTACTAAATCTCCTAAATTTTCTGCTCTATGGCATTTTCCTTTTACAGAGTCTTGAAACATTTTTATACATTTACCATCAACTTCATATAGGAATTGACCATTAGTCTTTGGAATTCCATATTTTTGAGTGGTAAATGTTTTTTGTGCCTTCATGTAATTGTCAATTGTTCCAATATCGTACCAGTCAAACTCCTTAGGCTTTATAGTATTATATTCACCAACATTGTGATATGCACTCACTATCTCACCACCTTCTCCCATATTTTTATCTAATTGTTCCCAAAAAGTATTATATTCATACACTCCAGCTAGTCCTATGAATGCATGATTATATCCATCCTTAGACTTATGTGTTAAATCAAATACATCTCCATCTTTAATTTTTACAGTAGCATATTTTTCTGGCATACTCGTTGGATATATACCTAGCCAGTTTGTGTTAACTCTAGGTATATCATCTAATATAATTGTGTCTGCAGTTGTCCATATGAATGGTCTTTGTAGGTATTTTTTTGCATGGCTTATAGAATACCCAGGTCCTGTGCCTTCTCCTGTATATTTGTCGACTGTTACGAATGTGAATTGTCTATTTGGGTGAGCTGCTTCGCAGTATTCCTTAACCGTATTTCCTTTATATCCTAAGACTACAACAATATCATAATCAATTGGTGTCTTGTCTATCATGTGTGATATAATCGCCTTATTGCCAAGTGGTAATAGCCCTTTGTTTATGTGTTTAGATAGTTGGCCAAGTCTACTACCAATACCGGCTGTCAAAATACATAGGGCCGGCTTTTCATGTTCGTATTCTAATCTTCCATCTGGACGATAGTATTCATCATCTATTCTAATTACGTCGTCAACTTCAGGCGTAGATACCTCCTGTAATATGATGTCTGTTATGGCAATGACTCTATGTTTTTTTGGAGGGGTGACATTAAAATATTCTCCGGGCTTCATGATTGTCTTTTCCACTATTCCTTCATCATTTTCTAACCAAATTTCTGCTTCTCCAGATATTAGATAATTTGTCTCTCTCTTAAAATCGTGATATTGATAACTAGTCTTATGTCCTGCATTTATATAGATTCGCTTGTAGCAATATTTGTCGTTTAGCTCTAGCCATTCTTCTTTTCCCCATGGTTTATGTACTGTTTTCATATATCCAATCCTCCTATACCGTTATTTCGTGTTAAATTATATGCTAGCGCAGTTTCATATGTGCCAGCTGGTTTTTTGTCATTAAGTAAAACTCGGGTTCCTCCTCCTACTCCTAATATAAGTTTATCGTATATTATTCCTACTTCGGCCAGTTGTCTTTCTGTTTCTTTTCTAGATCCTTCTCTTCTACCCGATAACAAAATTATATTATAACCCTTTCTATCCCAGTCAGCTAATTTTTCAGTTGTACCAGTCAATAATTCCATTTTATATGTAGGCTTAGATGTTTCTAACGGTGATACATGCTTTACCAATGTACCATCAATGTCACATATTATTGTTTTAGGTCTTTGTTCTATCATGTTATAAATTCCGTGTTTGGGTTTATGTTGTCTAAAATATCAGTAGTTATCTCATCATTATATTGTGCTGCCTTTAATACTACTGTAGGTTTTTCTATATCCTTTAATATTTTTGGGGAATTTACAATTAAGTTAGTTCCATATAACCTATTTCCAATTTTTCTAGGATCATTATCTAATATGTTAGAAAATAGTTCTTCATCTAGGCCGAGATTTAATAAATACTGTGTAAAAATGTGAGCTCCAAATATAAAGGTATCTTCCTTACAATAATCTGCTTCTAATTTTCTCTTTATTATATCTACTTCCTCTATGTGATATTTGACAAAATTGTTAAAGATTGTAATACACTCAGGATAACGCCTAAAATATAAATCTATGCCAAGTTTTTTTCTTGCCATCACAAACTTAGTATATTTACTAAAGTTTTTTGTTTCAACTATTTCTAAGTTTGCTCTACCCAATATGTCTTCTAAAATATCATCAGTAATCATATATGTATGTTCAAAATTCATTGCATTTGTAAAATTATCCTTTAACATGTTATCTATACGTGGAATTGCAATTGCCATATGTCCACCTTCTTGTAATGTGTCGGACATGCTTCTTATTTCTGCAACAGGATCGTACAAATGCTCCATCAAGTGAGAGTGTATAACCATATCAACCTTGGTATTTTGTGCACTTTCTAAGTTAAAAAACTCTTCTCTCATTTCTATTTTATTTGATTTCAATTTACCATATGTGTTTGTATCATATACGATAATTTTATCAATAAAAGATTCTTGTTCTAGGTGCTTTGCTAAGTGTAAATTTCCTCCTCCAACCTCAATAATGGTTCCTTTGGCATAACTCTTTATAAAATTATAAAACTCTAAATGATGTTGTTCCCAAGTCTTACCTATGGCTGCGTTGTGAGATTTTTCATACAATATATCTAAAGGTATTAGTTTTGACAATTGTATACATCCACAATCATGACATTTGGTAAAATTCAAATCTTCACAAATATCGTTTTGCCTAGGTTCGTCAGACGTTCCCATAAATATTGGAAATTTTGGGAATGAATGAGTAATATCTAAGCTACCCTCACAAATAATACAAGTTGTTCTAGTTATTGTTTTCATAGTATAATATAATAAAATTTTTTAACGTGGGAAAATAATGTTGTAGTTATATTGTATCATAGAATGCATTTTGTTTTTCTTGTCTTCCAATATCTTTTGGATGATATAAACAAAACTTTTCTTCTGCAGGTAGGGGTGCAAATTTAGTATAACCTTTTAATTGTTCATGAACTGGTTTTACCCAGTATATGTTTTCTGTATTTCTATAGATTCTCATTTGCCAATCAGGAAAATTAACCCATCCTTCTTCGTTTAATTTCCATCCCCATCTAGCAACATGTTCATCTGTAATTCCTGCTACAGTATTTACTCTTGGTACCCAGTAAGCTTCTACATCTGGATTTGTTTCTAGTATAAATGGTAGAGCTTCTAACAAATATTCATTTGGAACTTCATCTGCATCTATCTGAAATATCCAATTGCCATCGCAATTTTTATTCAAATTATTTTTATAGGCTGCAAAGTTTTTATTTAATGCACATTCAGTAAGCTTATACTCATCAAATGGTTTATTTTCAAACTTCTCACATGCATTCCAAACCTCTTTAGTTGCGCTTGTATCCATTTGCACAACAACTTGGTCTTCTTTCCTTTTATGTTCAAATAGAAATGTTAATAATTTCTCTATTTCTTTGTGTTCATTACATACTGTAATTGCATAACTAATTTTCATAACCTTTTTCTCCTCCTATATAACTATAAATTTGTTGGTTTTTCTTTTGTTGCTTCTGTTGCTTTCTTTGCCTTTGCTGCTTCTTTATTGTCTAATCTTTTGTCGAATTTTGCATCCATTTTTCTTTTTCCTTCAACTGTTTGGGCGGTTTCTTTTGCTATTTCAAGCTCCTTTTCCTTCAGTTCGGCTTGTTGTTCTTGTTGAGCTATTAATGTTGCAAATTGCTGGTCAAATATTTGTTTATCCCATTCATAATCTATAACTGTTAGTTGTCCTCCAACTTGTTTAATATTGAAAGTTCGATATGAATCTACCATTGTTCCCTTTAGTTTACTAAATTGTGACGAGTAGAATCTTCCTGATCCTTCATTCATTGTAAGTTTTGGGACCCTTAATCCAGTTAAAACACCATCAACTGCAATTGCGTGGCCTTTTCCAATGCTTTGTAATCCCCATGTGGTAGCTAAACTATTTAATTGTGATGAAGAAACTTCTTCTAGCGACATTGCATGTAAATATCCTTTAAAATTTGGATTCAAAATAACAATAATATACTTCTTTAATTCTAACTTTG
>Ga0114997_10005116_pt1 | contig 10069 bp, 9 predicted proteins | sample ArcticOcean_MG_C_2_FD_87045 | JGI IMG/M metagenome (GOLD analysis project Ga0114997, IMG submission 87045) | Marine microbial communities from western Arctic Ocean - ArcticOcean_MG_CB4_136 | ecosystem: Environmental > Aquatic > Marine > Oceanic | place: Arctic Ocean: Canada Basin | collected... | reverse complement strand
TATTTCTAAAGAGTATCGAGCAGCTTACTCTTCTAGCAAGTTTGGTCTTGATGGAATGACCGTGGCATTAGCTGCAGAGGTTTCTGAAAAAGGAATTTTGGCTAATAGTGTTGGACCTGGTGTTATTGATACAGATATGACGAGGGAAGTCTTGGGAGATAGTGGTATTAATAAACTCAAAGGTCAAATACCTATGAAGCGATTAGGCCAGGTAAGCGAAATAGCATCTCTTGTTAGCTGGCTTGTTAGTAATGAAAATACTTATATGACTGGTCAAAACTTAATGATTGATGGCGGCTTTACTCGTGTCTAAATATAACTATGAACAAGGAATTATAGAAAGATTAACACAAGTCAACTCAATTGCAGTAATCGGCGAGGCCATGGTTGAACTAAGTGATCAAGTTAACGAATTAAAATTTTCAGGTGATAGTTTAAATACCGCTATATATTTAAAGCGAGGACTTATTAATAAAGAGAAAAAGGTTTCTTATTTTACAGTTTTAGGTGATGATTCAGTTTCTGGAAAGATGATTAAATATATATATTCTGAAGGTATCAGCACAGATTATATTGAAAGAAAAGCTAATTTAAAACCAGGCGCTTATCAAATAAAAACTAATGATAAAGGAGAGAGGAGTTTTAAGTATTGGCGTAAAGAGTCAGCTGCAAAAACTTTATTTTCAAAACCAAGTAAGGTTGAATTGAAGGACCTATTAAAGTTTGACTTAATCTATCTTTCAGCAATTTCAGTAGCTATTCTGCCGAGTAATATTCAGGAAGACTTACTTAATTTTCTTTCCAAATACCGAAAAAAAGGCGGGTTAATAGTATTTGATTCTAACTATAGAAAAATTTTATGGAAGTCAAATATGTCAGCAAGATCAATGATTGCAAAATATTGGAAAATAGTTGACGTTGCCTTACCTTCAGTTGATGATGAGAAAAATTTATTTGATTTTGAAAATGAAGAAGATGTCGTAACTAATCTTGTTGAGTTTGGAGTTAAATTTGGTGCTTTAAAAAGAGGGGCAAAGGGACCCTGTTCATTAAGTTTCAATAATGATAATAATACTTATGAAATTGTGTCTAAAGTTATTGATAGTACTGCAGCTGGTGATAGTTTTAATGGTGCTTATTTAGCTTCATTATTAAATGGGTCTTCTCAATTAATTAGCCTTTTAAATGGCCATAAACTTGCTTCTAAAGTTATAAAATATAATGGCGCAATACTTCCAGTTTAATATTCCTTAATAGTATAATTTAGTACATAAATACGTAATACATAAATATGTAATACTGCATAGCAACCATTATGATTGAAAAAAATATAAAAAAAAGAAATAGAATAAGTGGTATTGAAAGGTCTTTGCAAATATTGGATGTCCTGACTGATTTTGGAAGGCCAGCCAGTGCATATGATATTGCTAAGACAATTGGTGCGCCAATATCTACTATTTATTCAATTGTGGAAGACCTAACTTCTCGTAAAATGCTCACTAGAGACAGCAATAACTTAGTCTGGCTTGGGCCACGACTTTTGCGTTATGGTTTAGCCTATGAAGCGCAAATGGACGTTTTACTTGAAGCAAGAAAAGAAATGGATCATTTAGCGGCGTATCTGAAAGAAACTATTCAGATTTGTACTCGAGATGAAGGAAAAATGGTTGTAACAGCAATGGCAACAGGTAATGAACATTTCCATGTTGCATCTCATATAGGCTCAAGAACACCAATTAATTGGACTGCATCAGGTCGTCTTTTAGTTGGACATATGGGTGATAATGAATGTCTTGAAATGTTTAAGAAGTATTCTGAAACTTCCCCAAATACAGATACAGTAATTGATCCATTACAACTATCAAAAACTGCAAAAAAAGAATTTACAGAAAGTCTTGCAATTCAAGTGAGTTTGTCTGAGTTTGCTGTCTCTTGTATTGCAGCCCCCATAAGAGGTCGAGACGGCTCTTGTATAGCAACTATTTCTGTTGTATTGCCTGAATTAAAAGCTAGTAGTAATCTTGACTATTACACAACAGAAGTACAAAATTCAGCTAATAAAATTGAATTAGCAATTGGTTCTTACTAGTCTATAAACTCTACAATTGCTTCAATTTCAACAGTAATATTATTTGGCAAAGAGCCAACACCAATTGCTGAGCGTGTGTGTACACCTTTTTCACCAAATACCTTACATAACAAATCAGAACATCCATTAATTACCGATGGATGATTTTCAAATAATGGAACTGAATTTACCATTCCAAATAGCTTAACAAAACTCTTTACTTTAGACAGTGAGCCAAGTTCATACTTTAAAGAGGCAATAATATTAATAGCTACAATTTCGGCGTGCTCTGTGGCCTCCTCTATAGTTACATCTTGACCTACCTTACCTTTTTTAAGTTCACCACTAAGTGTCAATGGCCCTTGTCCAGAGATATAGATTAAATTACCAACTCGCTTAGTGTTAATAAAATTTCCAATAGGTGCTGGAGGTAGGCTAGGAAGTTTATAGCCTAGCTCATCCAGGCGTTCTTCTGGTGTTAGTATTTTGGTATCTTTCATTTTAATTCTCCTAATTTTAAACAGGCAGCTGAGTGCCCATCATTAATATTTACTGTTGGTGGTATTATTTCTAAACACTTTGCATCAGCGAACTTACAGCGGGTTCGAAAAACACATCCTGAAGGAGGGGATAAAGGGCTTGGCATATCTCCTTTTAGTATTTCTCTATCAATATTTGCCCTAGGGTCGGGAACAGGAACTGCAGATAACAATGCCCTTGTATAAGGATGCTGAGGATTTGAATAGACTTCTTTAGCATTACCCCATTCAACGACCTTTCCAAGATATAGAACCACAACTTCGTCACATAAATACTCTACAACACTCAAATCATGTGCAATAAAAAGAATTGTTAAATTATGTTTTTCTCTAAGAGACAGCATGAGATTGAGTATTTGAGCCTGAACTGAAACATCAAGGGCCGAGACGCTTTCGTCAGCAACGATAAATTCAGGATTTACAGCCAGAGCTCTAGCGATTCCTACTCTTTGTCGCTGGCCACCTGAAAATTCGTGAGGATAGCGCGACATTTGTTCAGCCTGCAAGCCAACCTCTTCCATCAATTCAGCAACTTTTATTACGCGCTCTTTTTTACTTATTAACTTATTGTGAACTTTAATGCCCTCTGCAATAATATCTTGAACCCTCATCCGTGGATTTAGGCTAGAGAAAGGGTCTTGAAAGATAATTTGCATGCGCTTGCGCATTTCTCTTAACTTACTATTATTTAATTTAAGTAAATTTTCTCCTTCCAAATTAACGCTTCCAGAAGACGGCTCTATTAATCGAAGAATACAACGGCCCAAGGTTGTCTTTCCAGATCCAGACTCTCCAACTAAGCCAACTATAGAGCCCTTACGAAGAGCAAAACTGACATCATTAACTGCTTGCACATCACCTGCATTGGTATGGAAGGTTTTTGTTAAGTTCTTAATAGAGATAAACTCTTTGGTATTTATCATACTATCGCCTCAGATTTCCAGCATCGGGACAGATGATCAACTTGAATAGGTAAGAGCCTAGCTTGTTCACTACATTTTGGCTCACTGTATTGACAGCGCGGTGCAAAAGTACAGCCTTTTGGAGTAGCATATAGGGATGGAACAATACCCTCTATTGGCTTAAGTCGAGTTCGATTACCATGCTCATCAATATCTCTTTGAGCATTTGGAATTGAGGCAAGTAATCCTTGAGTATATGGGTGTGATGGCTTCTCAAATAAAGAGTGAACTTTACCCTGTTCAATGACTTCGCCAGCATACATTACTGCAACCTCATCTGCAACTTCTGCGACGACTCCCATGCTATGTGTAATAAACAGAATAGACATCGATAGCTCAGATTGAAGGCGCCTCATTAAATCTAAAATTTGGGCTTGTATTGTGACATCTAGAGCTGTAGTTGGCTCATCTGCAATTAGCAAGGTTGGATTGCAAACCAAAGCTATTGCAATCATTACTCGTTGGCGCATACCACCAGAAAGTTGATGTGGGTAGTCATTAATTCGCTGTTTTGCACTCGGAATCTCAACCAAGTCAAGAATCTCAATTGCTCTATGTGTAGCCTCTTCTTTTGAAGATGAGTTATGCAGTTGAAGCATTTCACTAATTTGATTACCAATCGTAAAAAGTGGATTGAGAGATGTCATTGGTTCTTGAAAAATCATTGAAATTTCTGCACCACGAACCTTTCTGTGAGTCTTCTCGTCAATTGCACTTAAATCAAGAATATGGCCCCCTGAATGACGATATAGTATCTTTCCAGCTGTCACTTCACCTGGAAAACCTAGAAGTCCCATGATTGATAAGGCAGTGACAGATTTTCCAGAGCCCGACTCGCCAACAACTGCCAATGTTTTGCCTTTTTCTAAAGTAAAAGAAACGTCCCTAACAGCCTTTGCTGTTCGATTTTTATAAATAAATTCCGTACTTAATCCATCAACCTCAAGGACTAAATTATTATTCATAGTATTTACTTTCTCATTCATTGGATTAACTATTACTCTGGGGAGTTTTTGTGCGTTCTGCCAAAAAAGTTTTAGCCCCTGATATTACCATTCTTGGCTCAAATGCTGACTTCATAGTCATTTCGTTTCCCTGTGAATCTCTGACTCTCTCGTCGCAGTCATTTACATCAAAAATTGTAAAGTCAGCTTTAGTGCCAACAGCTAAAGTGGCAGCATTATCAAGTGCAAGGAAATTTCGAGGATTACATGTTATAGCATTCACACATTCATTAAGAGTCAGTCCTGCAGCATAAAGCTTTGAGACCGTAGTGGCAAGGTCATATACTGGTCCATTAAGATTCCAACCATGAAGGTCGGTAGAAATAGAATATGGTTTTAAGCCATTTGCTATAGCTTCTTTAGCAACTTTAAAGTTATAAGATGCAGCACCATGACCAACATCCATATAGACTCCCTCCTCAGAAAGACGTTTCGCATTAGCAAATATTTGTGGAGAATCTGAAATTGATCCAGGATTTTTTCCATTAAAACAATGAGTGACAATATCACCAGGTCTTAATAAATCAAAAACCTGATTAAGTGTTGGAGGTGGCTCGCCAATATGAACCATCATTGGTAGTTTGGCAATTTCAGCAACTTTGCGTGCAATTTTAACGGGTTCAATTCCCCAAGGACCGACAATAACTCCACTAGCTCTAACTTTTATACCGCAGATTATGTCTTTATTTTCCTCAATAACTTTAAGAGTTCGATCAATGTCAATAAATCGCTCATCAATTAATTCTGGAATACGATTGCAAGCAACTAGACCGATAGAACCAATATTGATAAATGCTTTAATAGTTTCTCTTTGACGGTCAATGACGTATTCTTTTAAGCCATGAAAAGTTGCTTCACCAGCTGAACCAGCATCAACTAGAGTGGTAACGCCTCTTTTAAAACCAGCCTCATTAGCGCGAATAGAGACATCACTACCACCATACCAAATGTGCACATGAAGATCACTCCAGCCTGGAGATAGATAAGAATTATTACAGTCAATGATCTCAAATTCCGCAGACGAATTGTCAGTTATCAAGCCATTCTCATCAATATAAAATGACGATGGTAAGCTTGATTCTTTGAATCCTATGGGTTTATAGTTTATTATTTTCAATGTCATAATTAAAGGTCCTTTGCAATTTTAGGGTCAAGCGCGTCACGAAGACCGTCACCCGCAATTTGTAATGATAAAACGCACATTGTGATTGCCACTCCAGGGCAAACAATCATCCACGAGGCTACATCTATGTATTGCCTCCCATTGCTAATCATTGTCCCCCAAGTCGGAGTTGAAGGGTCAACGCCAACCCCCAAGAATGAAAGTCCTGCTTCTGAGAGCATCGAATAAGCAAAAATAAAAGTTGCCTGTACAATTATTGGAGACATAATATTTCTTAAAATATGACTAAAAAGTATTGTTGGCGTTCCAACACCTAAAGCCCTAGCTGCTTCGACATAAGGCAATTCACGAATAACTAAAGTTGAGGCTCTTACTATTCTTGCGACACGTGGGGCATAAACAATCGAAAGGGCAATAATAACGTTACTGACAGAGCCCCCCAAGACTGCAACCAGTGATATAGCAAGTAAAATATCAGGAAAAGCCATCATTGCATCGGTAATGCGGGATATTGGGGCGTCCAAGCGTTTAAAAAATCCACTAGTTAAACCCATAACAATTCCTATAGAAGAGGCGATGATTGCTACCCCAACTCCGACACTCAAAGATACTCTTCCAGCGTAAATTAAGCGAGTAAAAATATCACGACCAAGTTCATCTGTTCCAAGCCAATACTCTGCACCTGGAGGAAGTAATCGGCTTCTTACAGCGATTGAGTTTGGATCAATAGAGCTTATCCATGGAGCAAAAATGGCAAAAAAACCAATAATAAAAAGAACAATCAAACCAAATAGTACGGACCGTCTTTGAATTAGTACTTTCCAAAGTTTGGCTTGATATAAATTTTCTGAAATATCATTCACTATAATTCTCTTAGTATTTAACCCTTGGATCAATCCATAAATAAATCATATCAATTAAAAAATTAACCAATACGTACACCCCTGAAACTACAATTAGAGTGCCTTGAATCATCGGATAATCACGTCTTAATACTGAGCCAACAACCAGTGAACCAATACCTGGCAAATTAAAAACACGCTCGGTAACAACAGCACCAGATATGAGAAGCGCAAACGTTAAACCAATGACGGTAGCGAGTGGAATAAGAGTATTCTTAAAAGCTTGACGAAGCACCACATTCATTTCAGATAAACCCTTTGATCTGGCTGTACGAACATAGTCTTCAGTTAGAACATCGAGCATAGATGCACGCGTAAATCTTAATATTAATGCCGAGTTAACAATACCCAAGACAAGAGAAGGAAGTAATAGGTGATAGGCTCTTTCACCAAAACTTGCACCAGGTCCACCATAACCAGAAACTGGAAACCAACCTAACTCGGTACCTAAATATTGTTGCAAAATTAAACCCGTCCAAAAACTTGGTATTGAGGCAATTAACATCGCGCTAGTAAGTGAACTTTGATCTAGTAACGTGCCTCGATAATATGCAGAGGCAATACCAAATGGAAGTGCGATAGATATAGCAATACCTAATGAAAATAAAGTTAGCAATATAGAAGGCTCAGCCCTCTCAGCAAGAATACTTAGAACAGGCTGATTAAAAAATATAGATTTACCTAAATCGCCTTGGACAACTTTGGAAATAAAGTCAGCGTATTGGATAATGATTGGGCGATTAAAGCCCATATCCTCACGAAGCTCAATAGCTTGTTGTGCAGTAGCATCAGGGCCTAGCATAAGAGTTGCAGGATCACCTGGAGCTAGTCTTACAATAATGAAAACCAAGGTAAGAACGATGAACATTACCCAGATCATCCCTAGAATTCGTTTAAATATATATTTTTTCATGGAATACTAATTAAAACGGCCTAGTATTTATTATCCCTAGGCCGTAAGTTTAGTTTAAATAATTAAACTATTATTTATATGCATTCCAGAAAAATGGCCATGGAGTTTCAGGCACACCTTTAAGTGATTGCGACTTTCCGCGTAAGCTATTAAAGCTCCCAAGTTTAATAAAGCCAACGTCTTCAAAGTAGTTATCTTGAATCTGCGACCAAATTGCAACTCTTTCAGCTGTATCTGTCACACTTGTAAACTTAGACATTAAGTACTCTTTTTCACCATTTGTCCAACCTGATCTGTAAGTGGCTTGCATTGTGCCATTTAGAGAAGGCTCAGGAATGTAGGGTGAGTGAGAAAGAAAAACATCCCATAAGTCAGGGTTGTTTCTTCTTTGACCTAGGGTTGCCCAGTCAACCACGTCCATTTGAACTTTAAAGCCTGCTTGCTCTAAATAAACTTTTGCAACTTCCGCAGTCTTAAAGTGCCACATGTATTGTTTTGACGTTAAGATTCGAAGCGGTGATCCATCATAGTTGGATGCCTCCAAGAAAGCATTTGCTTTCTTAGTATCACCAGTTCCATAATTTTCAAGCCCTGCATCGCTGTTCCAAATAAAGCCTTCTGGATAAAGTGCACCATCTGCTTTATAAAACTTCTCATCACCAAAGGCAGCATAGAGCATTTCTTCAGCAGGAAGAGCCGCTTGAAGGGCTTTTCTCACGTTCAGATTAGTCATAATACCTTTTTTATGATTAATTACCCACATTGGCCAACCATAAGGAGCCAATAACACAGGTTCTGCCTTAGAGCTTGATTCTAGTCTAGCGTAAGACTCAGCTGCAATACTTTCAGCAAAGTCGAACTGGCCAGATAGCAATCCTTCAAGACGAGTACTGCCATCACCTACTGGGATAAAGTTAATTTCATCCAAATATCCTGCTCTTGAACCAGCAGCACCATCGATTGGAGCATCACTAGAAGAGTAGCCATCATAGCGAACTAATTGTAGATATTGATCTGCCTTATACTCGCCAACTTTGTATGGACCAGTTCCGATTGGTGCAGCAAGATCATCACCTTGTATATTTTCTTGAGGATAAATTACAGCTGCAGCGTTATTCATTGACATCAAAGAAAGTAAAGCTGAATATACTGAGTTAAGTTTAATTTCAACAGTATGAGAATCTAGTGCTGAAACTGAATCAACTTTACTCGCAATAGACTTACCACGTGAAGCAACACTTAACCAACGGTTGAGTGAATCAACAACGTCAGCAGAGTCAAGACTTGAACCATCATGGAAGTTAACACCCTTACGAATTTTAATAGTATATGTTAAGCCATCACTTGAAACATCTGGCATACCATCTGCCAATAATGGTGCGGGTGCCCAAGAGCTATCAAAAGTAAAAAGTGTTTCGTAAATATGTTGAGTAACCGTTCCGACCACATCTTTTGAAGACATCATTGGATCAAGCGTATCTGCCTCACCAATGATTGCAACATTAACTACACCACCCATAGTGTTAGACATAGCCACACCACTGAAGGTACTACTCAGTAGAGCTATGCTTGCAAGAGTGGCGATTTTTTTTGTTTTATACATTATAAATCTCCTTTTTTGATTAATTACTTTATAAAGCAGAATATCATCTGTAATTTAGGATTTAATATTTATTCCCTTATAAAAGAACATATACTACTATTATGTATCATAACTCAAAATTAAAGTAAAGTCAACAAAATGATAATATCTGGCGTTCAGATTTAAACTTTGGTCCAAGTTGATAAAATCGTAGTATGAAAAAATAACTGCACAATGTAGTAACATTATGAAAAATAACTTACAAAATATCCTGCAGGAAGGACAATTCTAGTGACAGATGCTTTGACTGGTTTTAGCTTACTTAAATACCGAACTAATCAACGAAGGATTGCAAAATGAAAAAAAATACTAATAATTATTTTTATGGTTTTATTTTCACTTCACTCGTTCGGTTGGATGAATATTCGATGGAATATTGACAATGGTCGGCGTCTTGTTAATAAAAAACTGGATTAGCACTCTTGATTGGAGCAAACTCAAAGTAACTTTTTAGGATTGTGATAATAGAAAGTGGTTTGAGAAGATTTTTGAGTAATTTTTAAAAAGGAGCAATTTTAATAAAATCCAGACGTAAGTTTCTTGAAGCTAATAAGTAATAACTTTTAGATTAATTTGGAATAATTACAGCAGGCCCAATAATTTTTCTACTCTCAAGATCAGCGTGAGCCTGGACTACCTCATCTAATTTATACTTTTTAAATATCTCTATTTTTATTTCTCCATTACCAATTTTTTCAAATAATAATTTAGCCCCTTCATCTAAATCTTTTCTTGATCTGTAATATTGAGCACCAGAAGGCCTTGTAAGATATAACCCCTTTGGTTGTATCAACTTTTGAACATTAATATCAGGCAGTGCGCCCGAGGCATTTCCAAATGAAACCATCATGCCTCTAATTTTTAAACACTCTAAAGAACCTTCTAAAGTATTTTTTCCAACGCCATCATAAACAAC
>Ga0114997_10005113_pt1 | contig 10071 bp, 10 predicted proteins | sample ArcticOcean_MG_C_2_FD_87045 | JGI IMG/M metagenome (GOLD analysis project Ga0114997, IMG submission 87045) | Marine microbial communities from western Arctic Ocean - ArcticOcean_MG_CB4_136 | ecosystem: Environmental > Aquatic > Marine > Oceanic | place: Arctic Ocean: Canada Basin | collected... | reverse complement strand
CCTTTTCACCTATCCGAAAAGCTAAGTTAGAGAAAATAGGAGTGGAAGTCCTCTTTGTAAAACATAAAAGAGAGAAGGTGAATCTTTCCTCACTAATGGAAGAACTAGGTAGAAGAGAAATCATTTCCGTCATGATAGAAGGGGGGGCGGAAATTAGCGGGAGTATTTTTAAGGAAAAACTGATCGACAGAGTTGTTTATTTTATAGCACCCAAAATTATTGGTGGTAGAAGCTCTCCCACCCCCGTAGGTGGAAAAGGTATTGACGAACTAAAAGATTTTATGAAAATTAAAAATATGTCAATTAATAAATTAGGAGAGGACCTAGTGGTTGAAGGAAATATACATTAAGGAGATCTATGTTTAGCGGTATCATTAGTAATATAGGAACAGTTCATCAGATTGTTCGAAAAAATGAAGGTGCCATTTTAACGGTTCATGGCGGAGAAGGTTTTAGGATGTTTGAACCTGGAGAAAGTATTGCTGTCAATGGCGTTTGTCTTACAGTCCGAGATAGCTCGGAAGATACTTTTACACTAGACTTGAGCACTGAAACTCTCAGCCGAACTTGTTTTCAAAATATACAAAAAAAAATACCTGTTAATCTTGAACGTTCTCTGAGACCTTCTGATAAAATTAGCGGTCACTTTGTAACAGGTCATGTGGATTGTGTCGGGCATATAACTTCTATTGAACATAAGAGTGGTGAAATACTATTTCACTTTGAATACCCTCTCGAATATACTCCATACGTCATCGAAAAAGGTTCTATTGCAATTGATGGTATTAGCTTGACCGCTTTTGGGTGCGTTGACAATGGATTTTCAGTGTCTATTATCCCATTCACATTTTCTCATACAAACCTTGCTTTTAAAGAAATGAAGGATGCTGTTAACATTGAATATGATATGATTGGCAAATATATATACAAGGCTTGTAAGACGATTCTATCGTCTAATGACGGTAATGAAAAAATATCTTTAGAAATACTTCAACAGAAGGGAATTCTGAAAAAGTGAGCAAACGTGAGGAAAGTTCAAAGAAAAAATTTAGTTCTATTGAAGATGCGATGGATGATGTTCGTCAAGGTAAAATGATTGTTATTGTTGATGACGAAGACCGAGAAAACGAGGGAGATTTAATGATTGCCTCTGAAAAGGTCACTCCCGAAGCTATCAACTTCATGGCTAAATATGGTCGCGGTCTGATATGTCTCGCTTTAACTGAGCAGAGAACCCGTGAATTAGGATTGTCTATGATGGTTGAGAATAACGAGTCAGCTTTTGAAACTCCTTTTACGGTTTCTATTGACGCAAGAAATGGTATCACTACCGGGATTTCCGCTAGCGATAGATCCAAAACCATTCAAACTGCAATAAACCCTCATACCTCGAAGAGTGATCTTGTCAAACCAGGTCATATATTCCCTCTTAGGGCGCGTAAGGGTGGTGTTCTTGTTCGCATGGGGCAAACCGAAGCATCAGTAGATATAGCTCGAATGTCGGGCCTGTGCCCCTCAGGAGTTATTTGTGAAATCATGGATGATGATGGAACTATGGCGCGCTTGCCAAGTCTTATAGAGTTTACTCGTACACATAATTTAAAAATGATTACAACAAAAGATCTTGCTGAATATCGTTTGCAGCAGGAAACGCTTGTTGAAGAGGTCGTATCAACCAATCTGCCTACTGAATTTGGTATTTTTAATTCAGTAACTTTTCGAAATATATTAGATGATCAAATTTATATTGCTTTAATTAAAGGGGAAATTAACCCAGAAATACCGACATTAACGCGTGTCCATTCACAATGCTTGACAGGAGATGTGTTTGGTTCTTTTCGTTGTGATTGTGGAGAGCAATTAAAAAAGTCTATGGAGATGATCGCAGCTAATGGCACAGGCGTATTACTTTATCTATATCAAGAAGGCAGAGGAATTGGAATCATTAATAAATTAAAAGCCTATGCACTACAGGATGAAGGCCAAGACACAGTCGAAGCTAATGCATCGTTAGGGTTCAAGCCTGATCTTAGAGAGTATGGAGTTGGCGCACAGATTCTAAAAAAAATAGGATTAGGGAAGCTTCGATTATTGACCAACAATCCTAGAAAAATAGTGGGCTTGGAAGGGTACGGTTTGCAGGTAGTCGAACGTGTTTCAATCGAAATTAATCCCAAGAAAGATAATATTAAATATCTACGTACTAAGAAAAAGAAACTAGGTCATATAATTAAAAATATTTCATGAAATAGGTTTCTTAATAATGGCTAAATTCATAGAAGGAAATCTGGATGCTACTGGTTTGAAGGTTGGAATCGTGGTTAGTCGGTTTAATATTTTTATTACAGAGCATTTGTTGACAGGTGCTATCAATGAATTGATAAGTCATGGGATTAATGAGGATGATATCGAGGTAATTCGAGTTCCTGGTGCTTTCGAGATTCCCTTAGCAGCAAAAAAAATTTGTTCAAGAGGGAAAGATGTCATTATTTGCTTAGGAGCAGTGATTCGAGGAGACACTCCTCATTTTGATTATGTAGCCACTGAAGCTGCTCGAGGGGTAGCAGCAGTTTCTATAGAAACTGCTATTCCAATTATGTTTGGTGTACTCACCTCGGATAATATAGAGCAGGCGGAAGATAGAGCCGGTGGAAAGTCTGGTAATAAAGGTGCCGACGCAGCTCTTGCTGCTATAGAGATAGCAACGCTTTATAAAAAACTTTAAATAATTAAACACTTATGGGTAAAAGAAGGTCTTCAAGAGAGTTGACACTCAAGTTTCTTTATCAGTCGGAAATGAATAAAGGGAATATTGAGGAACAGATGAAAATTTTTATAGAGAGAAACTCTTCACATGGAGAAGTGGAAGATTTCATGGAAAGTTTGGTGAAGTCGATCTATAAAGAAATGGAAGAGATTGATAAAATTATTCAGGAATGCAGTGATAACTGGATTCTCGAGCGTATGACCGTGATCGATCGAAATATTTTACGGATGGGGACATGTGAATTACTCTTTGACTTTCTAACTCCACCTAAGGTTGTTATTAATGAAGCTATTGATATAGCCAAAAAATACGGTAACGAAGACTCTCCTGAGTTTATCAATGGAATTTTGGATAAAATTCATAAGAAGATTGGGCATAAAGGAATTCTTCCCTTACCAATTTAGACATCTATTTCTCCTGACTGATAGGGGGGTATGAAATTCATAATTTTTTCTGACGTTCATAGTAATCTTGAGGCAATACAGGCATTTAGTCATGTCATTAGATCTATTGAACATGACAAAAAAGCGTGCCTTGGTGATCTAGTGGGGTATAACACGGACCCTAATTCTGTTATTAAATGGATACGTGAAGAAACGGACATTACTTTAGCAGGAAACCATGACTATTGCGTTGTTAATCGGTCAGACTCAAGTGATTTAAATCCCGCCGCCTATCAAGCATGTGCTTGGACTCGAGGTAGACTTACAAAAAATAATAGTGAATTTTTAGCTAATTTACCTTTTCAAAAAGTGGAGAATAATATTTATTGGGTTCATTCATCACCATTTGAACCAATGAAGTGGCACTATATTTTCACTAAAAAACATGCAGAAAAAAACTTTGACTATTTTAATCAAGATATTTGCTTTTTAGGTCACTCTCATATACCTGGAGTTTTTGAAAAAAATAAAAATAATAAAATCTATTCATACACTACTTCTAGAATAAAACTTAATCCAGAATCACGTTATATTATTAATGTTGGAAGCTTAGGACAACCAAGAGATGGGAATCGAGACCCAGTGTTTACTTTTTATGACTCTACAAGGCGCATAGTCGAATTTCATCGCTTTACCTACGACTTTTCCACAACTCAAGAAAAAATAAGAGCCTGTGGTCTCCCTTACGCACTTGCAGATCGTTTGAATATTGGAAGGTAACACTAATAAAATCAATTACTAACGTGGTTGACCCAATATCTTTAAAGTGATAGCATTAAAAATAGCAATAAAACAACCTAGTTAAGAGGGTTTTGCAGCCCATTTAGCATTGTATATCAGTTGATAATCAATAGATTAAATAAGTTAAAGACGATTTTATGCGACTTTCCCCTCCAAAATTTTTAATAGTAAGTTATCTATCGTCTTTTTTTCTATTAGTTTGTCTATTCTCTGGAAAAGTAGTTTTTGGATCTTCTTCACCCGCATCCATTGATTATGAAAAAGCTCGTGTGTCCTATCACAGCCTTATTCAGTCAACAAAAAAAATGCAGATAAGGGATAAATGGATTCCAGTAATTAAACAATTCAAATTAATTTATAAGAAGCATTTCCCTAGTAGAGAGGCCTATAAAGCTGCATTTACAGTCGGAGATTTATACGAAAAACTTTATGCTATTTCCAGGCGTGAAAGGGATCTTGATGCAGCTATAGAATTCTATCAAAAAACAGTAAAAGAATTTAAACAGGCTGAATTAACGGATGACGCCCTTTACCGACAGGGAGAAATATTTTTTAGTCAAAAAAAATATAGTGCTGCAATCAATTCATTCGAGACTCTCGTAAATGTAGTTCCTGATGGAGATATCGCAGCAAAAGCCAAGGGTCGAATGGCAAATGTCAAATTACTATTACCCAAAAAAGTAAAGTATATAGCGCCTCGACAAATAGGATCAAATCTAAACAATGATAAAAAATTAACTCTTAATAAAATTAATTATACTGTTGGAGTAGATTCAGTAAAAGTGGTTGTTCATATTAGTAATGCTGTTAGCTTTTCTCAAAGACGTCTATCTAATCCCGAACGCGTATATTTTAATTTTAAAGATACTCAGATAGGTAGAAATGTCGCCAAAAATATAAAAATAGGAAGCCCTTTTTTAAAGGGTCTGCGTTTAAGCGAGTTTGATGAAAAAAACACTCGCTTGGTGTTTGATTTATCTAAAACAAGCAACCTGAAAATAGGTGTATGGCCAGATGGTTCTAAGCTCATTGTAGAATTAAGTAATAAAAACCTTCCAGTATCAGAGGTTGCTTCTAAATCCAAAATTTCTACGACACCTACTATTATTAAAGTTAGTAAAAAAGTTAAAAATAAAGTAACGATTAGGAAAAAAATAGTTAAAGCATCTGCCAAACGCTCTTCACCAGTGAGTATTAAAAAATCTCCCCTGATTGTAGTTGATGCAGGTCACGGAGGAAAAGATTATGGGGCTAAAGGTCATAATGGTCTGAAAGAGAAGGAAGTGAACCTTGCCATTGCGTTGCGTTTGAAAAAAATTTTACAATCCCGCTACAAATACCGAGTTATCCTTACTAGAAAAAACGACACCTTTATTTCGCTTCCGGGTCGTGGTGAAATAGCGAATGATAATAATGGTGATGTTTTTGTTTCAATCCATGCTAACGCAGCACCACGAAGAGGAGCTCATGGCATCGAAACTTATTACCTTGGCTCGGGTCACAGTGAAGAAGCTAAAGCGACGGCTGCCCGCGAAAATGGAAAGTTAGTTAGATCGGTTAATGACGATCAAACTCAGGAGATTCTTGCTAGCATGATAAGTACCACTAAAATTAATAATTCATCACGGTTAGCTAGTAATATTCAACATGAGTTAGCTCATTCTATGAGAAAAAAATATTCTGGAGTCAAAGACTTGGGAGTTAAAGAGGGACCTTTTTTTGTTTTGCATGATACAAATATGGCCAGCGTTCTTGTTGAAGTAGGGTTTGTTACAAATTCAAAAGAAGAACGCCGTTTAAAACAAAGTGCTTATCTGGATAACCTTGCTTCCTTCATCGCTAAAGGAATTTCTAAGTTTATTCATAGTAATGATCCGATGATTTAGAAGGATTAAAATTATGTCTGCATTGCCCCTCATTGCTATTATCGGCCGAGCTAATGTTGGAAAATCTACGCTGTTCAATAGACTTATCCAGAAACGTAAAGCAATTGTAAATAATACTCCAGGGGTAACCCGTGACCGCATGTATGGTCAGTCTGATTGGTTGGGTCATTCTTTTACTGTTGTTGATACTGGAGGGATTGACGTTGATGGTATAAATGAAATAGAAAATCAGGTAGTTACTCAGGCATTATTCGCTCAAGAGGAAGCGGATGTTTTGATTTTTGTTGCTGATAAAAATTTAGGCCTCATGTCAGAGGACATGAAAATAGTAGATAGATTAAGAAAATCGGGGAAGCCATTTTTTTTTCTTGTTAATAAAGTGGATGAAGTTAAGCATGAACAAGAGCTTTTAGATTTTTCTGCAATAGGCATTGATCGCATTTATCCGGTTTCGGCAGAACATGGGCATGGTATCGCTGACATGCTTGATGAATTGGTAGTTTTACTCCCTGAGATAAAAGAACCACTACTCCCAGAAAATATTGTACGTGTGGCTATTGTAGGACGTCCTAATGTAGGAAAGTCATCATTAGTTAACAGCTTATTAAATTCAGCTCGTTGTATTGTCTCGGATATACCTGGAACGACAAGAGATGCGATCGATACACGTCTTAGTGTAAATGATAAAGAGTTTTTATTAATTGATACAGCTGGTATCAAACGAAAAGGAAAAACTCATAAGGTATTGGATAAGTTTAGCGTGATTATGTCTTTAAAAGCGTTGGATCGTTGTGATATAGCAGTCATAATTATTGATGTAAGTGAAGGCATTACAGATCAGGATGCTACCATTGCCGGTTACGCTTATGAAAGAGGAAGGGGATGTATCATTGTAGTTAATAAATGGGATTTAGCTAAGCCTCTTGATGTTACTAAAAAATTGGTTGAGGAACAAATAAAAGATAAATGTAAGTTTTTAGACTTTGCCCCGATTATTTTTTTATCTGCAATGACCCAATATAATTTGGATAGTTTATTACCTGAGGTAGAGTTAGTTTATGAAGAATATAGGAAGAAAATCTCAACAGGAAGACTCAACGATTGTATTGAAAAGGCAATAGAAAGAAACCCATTACCAAATTACCGCGGTAATTATGTGAAGATCAAATACACAACCCAAATAAGGAGTAGACCGCCTAGTATAAAATGTTTTATAAACTATCCACAGGGGGTTCACTTTTCTTATAAGCGGTATTTGCTTAATAGTATTAGAAAATCTTTTGGGTTTTCTGGAACACCTATTAAATTAAATTTTACGGGAAAGACTAAAAAAGATTGACCTTAGCTACTATTAAGTTGAGACGTGAAATGTTCGAAAGTTTAGATGATTAATTTTAACAACAATCCTTAATGTCCTGATCAAGATAAAAGATTGATGTTTATAACTTTATGAACGAAAATGTAATTATTTTTAAATGGTTTTAGTTTGAAAAATACTGAACTACATGAAGCAGTTGTTAAGGCTGACTTAGTTGATAGGGTATATAAAAAAGTTGGCTTTACTCGACAAGAAGCTGTGGCAGCTGTTGAAATCCTTTTTAAAGAAATAAAATTAGTGCTTGGTAAAGGAGAGGATGTTTGTATTTCTGGTTTTGCTGGTTTTCATTTAAAGAATAAAAAGGAAAGAAATGCAAGAGACCCACGTAATGGAAAACCTATTCTTATTAGCTCTAGAAGGGTATTAACTTTTAAGCCAAGTCGAAACCTATTAGTATCCACTAATCGATTGATGCATGAATCCAAAGATACCTGATAAAATATTTTTTAAAATTGGAGAAGTTGCCAAAATAGCGGGAGTGGAGCAGCATGTTCTTCGCTACTGGGAGGATGAATTTGATGCTCTTCAACCAAATAAAACTAAATCTGGTCAACGTTTTTATGAAAAAAAAGATGTTGAATTAGTAATTAAAATTCAACAGTTGCTTTACCTAGAGCGTTATACTATTGCGGGTGCGAAAAATAAATTAAAGTCTAGTGGAAAAAAAAATACCCAACTATCTCTAGGGTTTGATCGAGAGTCATTTTTAGATAAAAGAAATGAAATTATTGCCGAACTGGAGTCTGCCCTTAAAATTATTGATGAAGGCGAAATTTAAACCTTGGCAAGTAGGCTAGTGTCTTAAAAATTTTGGATTAAATGGAACTATCCTCCCCTTAGAATTAAAAGGGAGGATTTTAAGTTTTTTTTTAAAATTAGCCAAATGCTTTTTGGGCTACACCAACCAATGCATCAACCGTTCGGCAACCTAAGAGATCAGCATCTTCGCGTGCTACTTCATTGCCATCCGAATCAACAGCGATTACTGCTCTATTTAGATAACGGCTACGAACTCCGTCTAACTTCAGGTTATTTGCTTTAGCGAATTCTAAGTCGGTATCTTGGAATAGGTTTGGTAGTCCCCTACCAGCGTTGCTTAAAATATCTGTTCCCACTATCACGATTACTTCATCCGCACCAGCTGCTTTGAATTTATCCATATTATCTTTAACTTGGTCGAACTCCTGATTACAAAATCCACCAGCACCTGGAAGGGTAATGATAAGTCGTTTACCACTAAAATCGTTTATAGAAAGATTTTGCTCTAAATCTGTAGATCCAGCCTTTTCAACACTCCACTCTGGATTTAGTCTAATTAATTTTACATCTGCTCCCGGCAACTGCGCCATAAAAATATCTCCTTAATTATTTAGGGTTAAAACGAAATTATTGGATGATTATAATGATTTAAAGTACCATTATTTCACATATTTATAAATATTTTCATTTATTAAGATTATTCAATGAATAAGAATTAATATTGGTTTTATCGCATTCAAATTTATCATCTGTTATTCTCAATAGATAATATTTATAAATGATGAGGCCTTTTATGATATCAGCCGGCAGATTTCTCTATTTTTCTTTATTTTTTATGCTTTTTTGTCTAGGAGACAGTTATGCGCAGGGAACCGACTCGTCTAAACGTCCTTATTATGAGTATAAGGGGAATTATGGCGAAAAAGTAACCGCAAAAAAATCTAAGTTTAAAAATTCCTTTGGTTATGAATTAATTGATTTGGGTCGAAACTGGTCGCCGGTTGAGATAGATATGATTCATGCCGCTTTTGAAAAACTCCCATCTGAATTTTATAATATTCCTATCTTAAAAAGGCTGTACCGACTCGAGAAAATTATGTTGAATGCAGAGAATGCATCTGGTGATGATATTCCTGCGGCAACATTACCATCATTTTCGACTATTTATGAAAATCTGTCTAGTTCTTATAAAGTTTTTGTTGAAAAGCAGGAATTGCGGGTTGAGTTTTACAATCCCTTATTTCATGAAGATCGGGTTGATCTAATTAATATAATACAGCATGAAATGGCACATGCTTTTGATTTTTCAAAAGATTTTCTGAGTTTTTCTGACGAATGGATTGCTTTGACAAAGTTTAAAGTGTTACATATTTATGCTTTGGATGGACGGCAAGATAGTGATTCGTTGTATGCTCTGATTAATGATCCCGATGTGAATAATTATGCTCCGACTGCTACGCGAAATCTTTCCACTTATTCTAGACAGAACCCACAAGAAGATTTTGCAAACTCTGTTACGGCCTATATTAATTATCCATATTTTCGCTACACACACCCTGCGAGGTATAAATTTCTTAAAAAAAATGTTTTTAATGATAAGGAATATTTTTTACAGGATAACAATGTGAAAGGTTTTGAAGAAAAGGTGATTTCTGATTTGGATAATGCACTAAATAACGGTCTGTGGGAGGATGTTCGTAATATTCTAATTGAATTAAGCAGGGTGTATTTTCCTGAATTGGAGAAGGAAATTATTAGTCGTATTAAGGGATCTCTAGGAACGATGTCTGTTTCTCCTCAAAAAGATAAAATTTTAGGTCTTGCTTCATGTTTCTTAATGCAGCCCGAAAGCCTTGAACTTAGAAAAAATTTAATTCGATCTCGTCGTATTTCCGTTAAAGAATTTTTAAAAGATCCTAGATGTTTTCGTCACGCACGTGATACTTTTGAGAAAAATATTTCAAAGTGGTCTCCATCGAATCTTTATTTTTATAAAGAGGATGGAGTTAGCTTTATCCAGTTTATTGATTCTGCACTTACTACTGCACATATTCGTGGATTTGATACCCAATATTTTTGGAAAATATTTATTGAGGG
>Ga0114997_10005112_pt1 | contig 10072 bp, 4 predicted proteins | sample ArcticOcean_MG_C_2_FD_87045 | JGI IMG/M metagenome (GOLD analysis project Ga0114997, IMG submission 87045) | Marine microbial communities from western Arctic Ocean - ArcticOcean_MG_CB4_136 | ecosystem: Environmental > Aquatic > Marine > Oceanic | place: Arctic Ocean: Canada Basin | collected... | reverse complement strand
TTAATAAAGATAGTAATGCATGCCTACATCAATAGTAAATAACATTTCATCAAAAGAACTTCTTCTTGAGTCTAGATTGCCTCTTAGTATTGCTATTGGTAAATTTTTTGTCAAATTTTTAAAAAATGATAAGCGTGCCATAAATATCATCACATCAAGTGTGTTTGATGCAATTAGGCTTAAGGAGGAAATTTCTTGGTTTTATCCTGACCTTAATATCAATCTTCTGCCTGATTGGGAAACATTGCCTTTTGATCAAATTTCTCCGCATCCAGACCTAACCTCTGAGCGTCTTTTAACTCTTTACCAGATGACGCAAAAGGAATTTGATATAAATTTACTACCAATATCGACTGTCTTACATCGGATGCCCCCGCGTGCATATATTGAGCAATATAGTTTTCAGTTCAAAAAAGGCGATACCGTAGATATAAAATCATTCAAGGATCGATTAATCGAAAATGGTTATTTGTATGTTGATAAAGTTATAAATCCTGGTGAGTACGCAATGCGCGGTGGAATTATTGACTTATTCCCGATGGGCTCTACACTGCCCTACCGTATTGATTTTTTTGACAATGAAATTGATTCAATAAGAACATTTGATGCTGATACTCAAAGAAGCTTATATCCGGTAAATGAAATTAAGCTTTTACCCGCAAAGGAATGCCCACTTGATGAGAGAGGTATTACGGCATTTAGACAGAATTATAGGGAAAAATTTGAAGGCGACCCTTCCAAATCAAAAATTTATAAGGCAATTAGCAAAGGCATCCCATTTGCTGGCATGGAATGGTACCTCCCATTATTTTACGATACGACAAACACTATTTTTGATTACCTTAACCCAAAAGACATCACTTTTAAGTCAGGTAACTTAGCTGCATCCGCACAGAATTATTGGAATGAGACAGAAGGTAGATTTAAACTATATGCTTATGATGCTGAGCGACCAATCTTAAGTCCGGAAGATTTTCTTTTAAGGCCTGATATTTTTTTCAAATCTCTTAATGATTATCCTGAGCTTAAGAGGAAGAGTAATGAATTACTAGAAACCCTACCCGATCTAGGTATTGACCGTACAAATAAATTCCATTTGTTAAAGTTAAAAAATTATCAAAACGAGCAAAAGAAAAAGGTATTAATATGTGCGGAGGGTCTAGGCAGAAGGGAGAGCTTGTCCGATCTACTCAAGCAGTCTGAGATAACCTACCAGTCAATTGATACATGGGAACAGTTTCTGCTAGAGCCTAATCAAGTTAGCCTTATTGTGAGCCCATTGCATAATGGATTTGTTTCGAATGAATTTATAGTCATCACTGAAGTAGAGCTATTTCCAAATTTTATCAAGCAATCTAAGCGCTCAACAAGAGATAAAAATTTTAATAGTGAGGTTATTGTAAAGGATCTCACAGAATTAAATATAGACGATCCAGTGGTACATGAACATCACGGTGTTGGTCGATACAAGGGTTTGGTTGACCTTAATCTTGGTGATGGCATTACAGAATTTCTTCAGCTTCATTATGCTAATGAGGATAAGCTTTATGTCCCAGTGTCTCAGTTGCATTCAATCTCTAGATATTCCGGTGGACCGATGGAGACTGCCCCTCTTCATAAATTGGGTTTGGGAACTTGGGAGAAAGCTAAAAGAAAAGCATTAATTCAAATTCATGATACTGCTGCGGATTTATTGAATTTATATTCAAAGAGGTCGCTAAAGGTAGGGTACAGTTCAAAAATAAATTTAGTAGATTATGACCGTTTTGTTGAAGGCTTTCCATTTGAAGAAACTCCAGATCAGAAAGAGGCTATTGAAAGTGTTATTAAAGATATGGAATCAACAAGACCTATGGATCGGCTGATTTGTGGTGATGTCGGCTTCGGTAAAACAGAGGTAGCTTTACGAGCCGCATTTATATCTGTAATGAGTGTTAAGCAGGTTGTTATATTAGTCCCTACAACCCTACTTGCAGAGCAGCACTATAATAATTTTTGTGACCGATTTGCAAATTGGCCTGTAAAAATAGATGAAATATCAAGATTTAAGACAAAGAAGGAGCAGGCTGAATCAATTCAAAAGCTAGCTCAAGGGCAGCTAGACATCATTATTGGGACCCATCGATTGCTTCAGGCAGATATAAAATTTAAAGACTTAGGTCTCGTTATTATCGATGAAGAGCACCGTTTTGGTGTTCGTCAAAAAGAAGGACTTAAATCATTCCGGACAAATGTTGACGTATTAACCCTGACAGCAACACCTATACCAAGAACTCTTTCAATGGCAATGGAGGGCTTGAGAGAGTTTTCTATTATTGCCACCCCACCGCAAAAAAGACTGTCGATTAAGACATTTGTAGTTGATTATAGTAAGGGAATTATAAGGGAGGCAGTACTACGAGAATTTAATCGGGGCGGCCAGGTTTATTTTTTGCACAATGAAGTTAATACCATTCAGTCAATGCGGGAAAAATTAGCAGAATTATTACCTGAAGCTCGAATAGGCGTTGCCCATGGACAATTGCGTGAACAGGAGCTTGAACATGTGATGCAAGATTTCCATCAGCAAAGAATTAATGTGTTGCTGTGCACGACCATTATAGAGACGGGGATTGATATCCCGACAGCTAATACGATTATTATTAATAGATCAGATAAGTTTGGACTAGCTCAGTTGCATCAATTAAGGGGTAGGGTGGGGAGGTCTCACCATCAAGCATATGCATATCTTTTATTAGACGTAGATAAAAAAATCACATCACATGCAAAGAAACGTTTGGAGGCGATTCAATTGCTCGAGGATCTTGGTGCGGGTTACTACCTAGCAATTCATGACTTAGAAATAAGAGGGGCAGGGGAATTATTAGGCGACAACCAGAGCGGTGAAATACATGAGATTGGATTCAACCTATACATTGATATGTTAAATCATGCAGTAAAGCAACTAAAGGATGGTAAGTCGTTAGACCTAGATAAACCATTAAATATTACAAAAGATATTAATATACATGTACCAACAATACTGCCTCACACATACTGTCAAAATGTAAATGAACGATTAATTATCTATAAAAGACTATCAAACACTAGTATCAAAGAGCAGCTAAAAGAGCTTAAGGAAGAGCTAATAGATCGATTTGGGCTAATGCCAGATCAAACCAAAAATCTAATCCTTTTTCATGAGCTTAGAATAGATATTGATGAGTATGAAATACTAAAGGTTGATGCTGGTAAGTCTGTTATTGAAATAACATTCTCAAAAGACATTGATATCGACCCAATTAAAATTATTGATTTAATTCAATCCGACCAACGTTACAAGATGAATGGCCCAGACAAACTAAAAATTACAATATCGATTGAGTTAGTTGAAGATAGAGTAGTGTTTGTGAGGAATATTTTAAAAGATTTAATATCAAATAAGAGCTAAATAACCTTGAGCGGTAAAATAAATTGCTTTTTGAATTTGATATTTATCATCAAATAATGATTCATACATTTCAAGTTGAGCTGTATGTTTTTTTGCTTCTAGGTTTAAATTTTTATCATTAAATACGACTTTGTAATCTACTATCCATCTTTTATTATTATGGATAAAAGTTCTATCAGGGATGCGCGTTTTATATGTATTTTCCTCAGAAAATAAATACTCAGCTTCCATCATGTCATCTTGGTAAAGTTGGTAAATCCATTTCCCATCCTCGCTATTTAGTAAGGAATTTAATGAGCTTATTATGACCTTGTATGCTTCTTTTATTTCGTTGCTTTTGAAGCCATGGTCATTAAAATATGCCATAATAAAATCTAATTTATTATATAATATTTCATTTATATCTTCTTGATTTTTAATAATTAATTTATAATATTTATGAATCAATATCCCAGTGAATATATGGATATCATTTTCATAGTTTTTCTTTATTTCATGGTTAGGAGATGTAGGATGTACTTCTATTTTTTGGGAATAATGGTCTATTTTTAAACGTCGTAATTCCGGTATATAGGCATCACTTACAGTAGGATTTTCTGCTTTAATTTTTATGATTTCTTCATCTTTGACAATTGGCCATAAAATATTAAGAAGACTATTTCCTTCAATATTTGGGTCATTCTCACTTTTTGTAATTCTATCTTCCTTAATTGTAATTTCGTCGCCTTTTTCTTCAATTTTTTTCTCATTAATTGAAAATATAATATGACATTCTTTTTGTGCTCTAGTTATGGCGACATACAACAATCTTATCTGCTCATTTTTTATCCTAACTCTTTCTTTTTTCCAGTTGTAGTCAAATAGGTTTTCTATTTTTTCGTTATTATTCTTAATTGAAATTAAATTGTCACCATCAAGAAGTATTAAGGGTTTTTCATCAGGCTTTACTCTTCTATTTAAGTTGGGAAGGATTACACATTGATATTCTAAGCCTTTTGCAGCATGTATCGTCGAAATGATAACTGGATTTATATCATTAGGATTGTTAGTAATATGTATGTCATCTGTGATCTTATCTAATTTATTAAAATTTATTGATAATGAATTACTACATTCATCTATCAGATCTAGAAATGTGTCTATATGCTCTAAATCATCATTGTCTTTTAAACATTTATCGCCCATCAACATTCTCCATACCGATTCTATGAAAAATCGATGAGATACTCTCCCTCTATAGCCTATTGTCCGTGCAATAACATCTCTTAAAAAATACAATCTCTTTTTATTATTCTCATCAAGCTTATTAGTTATATTAGGGTCGTTAATTACATCCCAAGCATCCTTATCGTGGTTATATTCAAATAAGATTGAAAGTGACTTAAGATCTAGTCCGCACCATGGTGCCCTTAATATTGCTATCCAATACGTCTTATCATCTAGGTTGTAAAGTGCTTTGGTGAGAGACATAATATCTTGATATATTTGTTGATCCTTAACCTGATCAATTCCAATAGCCTCGAAGGGGATTTCTTTACGTTGCATTTCTCGAAGAATCTCTTTTATAGTAAGTCGAGTTCGAGTTAATACCGCTATTTTAAGACTGGGAGTTTTTTTTCTAAGTGCATCTATTTTCTCAACTACAAATTTTGCTTCCGCCCTAAATAAGCTAGATTTAGTAAACGCATTTGTTTGAAGGTGGTGAATTGAAACTCCAGTACCTTTTAAGTCTCCTTTGCCACACGTAAAAGGTAAATAAGGAGCTGCACTTTTATCTGAATTTTCTTGTGGAAATATTATAGGCATATTGGCGTTACACCAGTCAATGATATTTTTACATGATCTAAAATTTCTCTTTAACTCTCGATTCTCTAATTTTAATCCACCAATACCATCTCTCTTGGCATTAATAAAATGCTTAACTTCGGCTTTTCGAAATCTGTATATAGATTGCATTGAGTCACCAACTACTAACATAGATTTATTTGGATCGTTAGGAAAATTATTGATTAGCAATTCTAAAAATTTTAATTGTGAATCATTAGTATCCTGGAATTCATCAACTAGCATATGAGAGACGTCATGACCAAGAACAACCTCAATTGGACGCTCTTTTAATACGTCAATTGCTGTCAATTGCACCTCAGTAAAATCAATTTGGTTTTTTCCTTTAAGGGCTATCTTTAGCTCTGCATACATAAGCGTTAATAATCTAAATAGGGAAGGTATTATCGGAAAAATATCTTTTATATTATCTTCATTTAAAACATCACTAAAATCATTTAAAATACTAATTTTATTGATATTTTTATTAAATATTTTAGAAATTTTTTCAAGCATCTCATCTTTAAATTTAGCCCTAATGGTATGCTCCTTCGTATAGATTAAACTAAGTAAATCTTTCCAAGATTCTGCATTTTTAGGATCAAATTGCTGTTGTAACTCAGGATTTTTTTTTGATTTTAGCTCTATGTAAATTTCTCCTAATTCCTCAATCTCTAATGCCGTAAATAACTCATTAATCTCATCAATCCTTTGGCCCATTTCCTTATGGTAGGAGCTAATGTAAAACTCCTCAATTTTGCTATCGTTGAATTCTGACAGATCAATAAGGTGTGGCAACCATTGGTCCCTTTTCTTTATCATTTCCACAAATTCATTAACAATTGTCTGGTGATTTTCATTAAGATATAAAAGCACCTTCTCAACATCCTGATAATTTTGAGGTTCTTTAATAACTTCATTAATGGCTATTTCATATAAGTCATCAAGGTGCTCAGACAACCCCTCAACTTTTGGGTGCTCACTTAAAAGCGGTTCTTTTAGCAATATTTGAAAGGCTAACGAATCTAAAGTCATTATTTTTAAATTGCCTATATAGTTATTGTCCCAATTATTTTTTTTGGAGTGCTTATTTAATTCTTTTTGTATAGAAGGGCCATCAAATGTCTTCTCCTTCAGTTTAAGAACCTCCTGAACTTTATCCCTCATTTCATTTGCTGCTTTTTTTGTGAAGGTTAATGCGATAATCTCGTTTGGGTCATTAACCTCTAATAGACGTTTTACAATTCTCTTAGCTAATACCGTTGTTTTTCCTGATCCTGCTGGGGCAGAAAGAATAAAAGAACTAGGATCATTAATAACCTCAACTCTTACTTTTTCATCATCAATTTCGTTTGTTGTTGTCATCATTCGGGATTTTCACGGTTATAGTGGTTACTATCAGATAAACGAAGAATGGATTTTACCTTACAGTACTTCAAATCATCCTCATCAAATACAACAACTTCAGCCTTTCCCTCCAGATAGTCTGAGGCTATGGAATTAATTTTGTTATGCCAAAATGTTAATAATTCCTCCCATGTTTTAATGTTTGGGTTTTTCTTATCATTAAATTTGACGTAGGGTGCAAGCTTTTCTTTCGATATACCGTTTAGCGTGTATTTTTTTCTATTTAATTTTGCGTACACAACTCCATCAATATCTTTGTGATTACTAAAGCATGCGTAGATGGGTAACTGTAAACTCTTTAAACTATCATTATAGAGGCTATTGATTGATTCTGTTTCTCCAGTCTTGTAATCAATAATAATTTTTTTATTAGAATCGATTAAATCAATTCGATCAATTTTTATATTAAATTGGATACGATTAATATTTATTTGATGTTTTTCTTCAGTGCTTATGACGTCAAAATCATGGCTACGTTTTTTTTCCACGTCTATCCAATTAGTTAAGGCCACCTTAAGCTGCTTCCTTTCTGTTTCAATAAGAACTTTTGGCATCAAGGGATAGTTTTTTTTATGGTCAGTAATTACAGTTTTAACAACCTCATCAATTATCATTGCTAGATCAGAATCTAGGGTGTTTAAAAGTTTATCTGAGTGCTTCATAGACTTCCAAAAAAACTCTAATACTTTATGTACGAGGTTTCCTCTAGCCATTGGTGATATTTCATCTTGTACATCAAATTCATAGCGTTCTGCCCCAAGCCTAAAGCTATAAAATGCCCATGCTGGGCAAATTAGCTGAGCCTCTAAATATTTTATCCCTTGACGAAGTTCAACAAGCCCGGAATTCAGAGGAGGGGCTATATGGTCTTCTATCCATTCTTGATTGTTATCGTAATTGCTCGATACTTTTTTATCGGCATATTCCTCGTCAGAAATAATTTCAATTTCATTTGGTAATTTAGTTTTTTCAATATTTAAATCTTGATCTTTTTTTGAGTATGAAATTGTTATGTCCTCTGATGAGCTTCCAATTCTCTTTAGCTTACTCACAAGGTCAATTTTTAAACTATGATTGTCATTAATATGGTACTTATCCTGAATTTTTCTTGATAATAATGGATTGCCCTGCTTGGTTCCTGGGTAGTAAATATCATTCATATTCATTACCCAAATTGCATCATATTTTTTTATTGGATATTCATCAAATCCGTATATATCAATTGTCGCACTATCGTTAAATAGCTTTGGTACATAACCCTCTAAGTAATAGCTTAATTTTTCTAAATAATCTGAAAATGTAATTTTTTTTGTAACTATTTTATTTGAATATAATTGATGTATTAGCTTATAAAAAGTATCTATATTATTGATTTCAAATGGTAATAATTTATTAATTTCTCCTAATTGAATGGTATCTAAGAATAATCTGGTAAGAGTTACCCATTCATTAATATAATTTGAATTAACCCATAATTCCTGATTTTTTATAATTTCGTTAATGGTAATTTCAAGTTTATTGAGGTCCAAATCTTTTAATTTTGTGTCATTACGAATTATTCCCATTAGCTTAGTTAGGCTAATTTTTTTTATATTTTTACTAGAAATATAATGGGCTAATTTCTCTCTATCTTGTTGCTCTTTATCATCAATCCAATTATTAAATTTAAGTAAATCACAAATAATTTCTGTTGATACTTCTCCGCTCTTATTAAGTTTTATTAGATTAAATGTAGCACTAATTATTGGTTCTTTTGATAATGGTCTTCTGAGACTCGAGTTATAGATATTTTCATATTCAATATTTGTAAATATTTTAGGTTGAATTTCTCTATCGATATGATTTTGTAGTTTTATTTGAAATCTTTCTAACGCTGGACTAATTATTAGAAGATGGTTTAGGTCTTGGTCTTGTTTCGCTTTGATCCAATCTGTAATAACATTTAACTCTGCTTGATAGTTATCGCATGCATATACTTTTATTTTATTGTTACCTGTAATATTCTCCTCGTGCTTTGTTACATTATTTGTTCTGATTAGCACGTCAATTAATTTGTTATAGATAATTAGGTTGGTATCAGAACCAATTATGAGTAGCGATTGCCCATTAATAATATTTTTGTCTTTTTGTTGTTCAATAAAAAAAGGAATGAATTCATACAATGGATTTACTTTGAGATGCTGACATCTTTCTTTAAATTTCTTCCTCCACTTCATGATAATTCCGTTTGTCGCAGTATTCGCTCTTAAATCCTCTTTATTTACGCAATATTCTTCAATTTGTTTATTCGCTGCTCTCGCCAATTGACAGAGGTTTTCAATGTCATGTTGTGTAAAATTTCCCTTTACCACGTCATTTTCAGCTTTTATAATTTCTTCCCATATAAACTTTTCATCTATCCCATTTAGCAACTTGTAATTTTTATCCGAAAATTTAATCATGCAGAACTCTTCAAATTGATCAAATAGCCAACGGTCAATTACTTTAATTTCCGGAATAGGGGTACTTTTATTTTGATTTTTATTTCTAAATATCAACTGAATGTCATGAACCTGGTTTTCAGTTTGGCATAAAATCGCATTATAAGAATTTGTAAACATCGTGGATAATTGTAACGCGACAAATGGAAATTAGTTCTAATTAAATACAAGAGAATATTTATTAAAAATTACATAACACCTGAAGGTTTTAAAAAATTACAGGACGAACTAAATCAATTGATAAAGGTTGAGCGGCCAGAGATTGTTAAGGTTGTAAGTTGGGCAGCAGGTAATGGTGATCGTAGTGAAAATGGTGATTATATTTATGGTAAAAAAAAATTACGTCAGATTGACTCTCGAATTAGATATTTGATTATTAACATAGAGGATGCAGAGATTGTCCACCGAGATAGTAACGCATCAGAAAATAAAATTTTCTTTGGAGCCTTTGTTAGGGTTAATGATACTATTAAAACTAAATTATTCTTAATAAGAATTGTAGGTGTACAAGAGATTAACCATGCTCCTGGAAATATTAGTTGGATTTCCCCTTTAGCTAAATCACTAATGGGTAAGTCTGCAGGGGATGTTGCTAACGTTGAGACTGCCAATGGTGTTAATAATTACTCAATCCTTGAGATTTATTATCAATGAAGACTTGGCATATTTTCTCTAGAGCAATTGATAATTTCGGTGATGTAGCAATTTCTCTTCGCTTAAGCCGACAACTTTCTACCCAAAATGATTGCCAAATAATTTTATTCACTGAATTTAATAGTACCCTTAAGGCCTTTGTACCAAATGCTTCTATTAATAGTAAGGTCTCCCATGATGGAGGATTAGAGATTAGAGATATTGAGCAAGATTTTGATATGATCAATCATCCCACTCACATCATTAATGTATTTAATATTTCAATACCCAATAGTTA